>Ga0228535_1000227_pt1 | contig 184108 bp, 174 predicted proteins | sample SJ1metagenome_FD_168457 | JGI IMG/M metagenome (GOLD analysis project Ga0228535, IMG submission 168457) | Enriched culture of PCE-dechlorinating microbial communities from Ithaca, New York, USA - SJ1 | ecosystem: Engineered > Modeled > Simulated communities (microbial... > Unclassified... | reverse complement strand
ACTCCCGCGTGAAGAAGATAGCCGGCAAGGAACGTTTTGCGTTCGATGCCGAAGGCAAGCCGTTTAGCAAGATGAAGCAGTTCCAGTTGCGCGACGCCATTTTCGAAGCCATCATGGACAGGTTTTACAAGGATGCCTCGCTCGTTGCCTACGGAGAGGAGAACCGCGACTGGGGAGGCGCCTTTGCCGTTTACGGAGGGATGACGGAAGCCTTGCCATATCACCGCCTGTTCAACTCACCCATATCGGAAGCCTCTATCGTAGGTACGGCCATCGGTTACGCCATGTGCGGAGGAAGGGTTGTCCCCGAAATCATGTACTGCGATTTTCTGGGACGTTGTGGCGATGAAGTGTTCAACCAGCTTCCCAAATGGCAGGCAATGAGCGGCAACGTGCTGAAGATGCCGGTCGTGCTTCGTGTTTCGGTGGGCTCCAAATACGGCGCGCAGCACTCGCAGGACTGGACATCGCTTGTGGCACATATCCCGGGCATCAAGGTTTGTTTCCCGGTGACGCCTTACGATGCCAAGGGGCTGATGAACGCGGCGCTTCAGGGAACCGATCCGGTGATCTTCTTTGAAAGCCAGCGCATCTACGATATCGGCGAGCAATTCCATGAAGGAGGCGTTCCTGCCGGATATTACGAAATACCCATCGGTGAACCCGACGTGAAGAAAGAGGGAAAGGACATCACCTTCCTGACCATCGGACACACGCTTTATCCCGCGCTCCAGGCGGCAAAAGAATTGGAGTCGGTCCATGGGATGAGCGCCGAAGTGATCGATGCCCGTTCACTGGTGCCGTTCAATTACGAAAAAGTGGTCGCCTCGGTGAAGAAAACCGGCAAGATCATTGTTGCGGGCGATGCGACTGCCCGCGGCTCGTTCCTGAACGACCTGGCGGCAACCATCGGTTCGCTCTGCTTCGATTACCTGGACGCGCCCGTTGCGGTGCTTGGGTCACGCAACTGGATCACGCCGGCTCACGAACTTGAAGGCGCGTTCTTCCCGCAGCCAGGCTGGTTCATCGATATGATCCACGAACGCATACAGCCCCTCAAAGGGTATATGCCCGGTGAGAATTTCACCGATGCCGAAATGATCAGGAGAGCAAAAAAAGGAATTTGATCATGAATTTACCAAAAGTAAATGCCCACCTGCATACCCCGTTCTCTTTCAGTGCTTTCCGCGATATTGACGATGCGCTGGACAGGGCCGTTGCTGAAAAGGTTAAAGTGGTTGGTATCAACGATTTTTATACTGCCGAAGGTTACGAAGAGTGGATGGAAGGTTGTTCCAAACGTGGACTTTATCCGCTTTTCGGCATCGAGTTTATCAGCCTGAACGAAGAGGATCAAAAAGCAGGTTTGCGGGTGAACGATCCCGGAAATCCAGGACGAACTTACATCAGCGGGAAAGGATTGTTACAGCCCTTTAAGCTGAGTGAGCCTTATGCTTCGCAATTGACGAATGTACGTACAGAGGCTAATAAGCAGGTGGAAGCCATGTGTGAAAAACTGAACGGAATCCTTACTGCTAAAAATGTCGGATTTGTACTCGATATGGATTGGATTAAGGATAATCTGAGTAGGGGTTCTGTTAGGGAACGTCATTTGGCGAAGGCTTTACGCTTGAAAGTTTATGAAAATTCAGGCGATAACCCAACAAGCATAAAGAACCTGCTAGAAGAAATTTTCGATGGAAAAGAACTGAAGTCGGATACTGAAAATCTTGCAGGTGTAGAGAACGAGATCCGTGCTAATCTGTTGAAAGCAGGTGGTTCGGCTTTTGTTCCCGAGACTGTCGAGGCGTTTCTTCCGATGCAGACGGTATGCAAAATCATTCTGGCAGCCGGAGGAATACCTACTTATCCCTTTTTAGCGGATGATGCCCAGGGAAATTATACCGATTTTGAACGTGACCTGGAACACGTGGCAAAACAACTGACCGAGCGTGGGTTTCATTCCGTGGAATTTATTACCACCCGAAACGATATGAACCTGTTGGAGAAGTATGCAACATATCTTCACAACCAGGGTTTTATCGTAACCCTGGGCAGTGAACACAACTCTCCGTCAATGGAACCTATTGAACTTTTTGCCCGCAACCAGACCCCGTTATCGGAAAAATTACTGCGGGTCAACTATGAGGGTGCGTGTATTATTGCAGCTCATCAACATTTGGTTGCCCAGGGACTGAGCGGTTATTTGGATGAACAGGGGAACGCCGACCGCTCAAAAAGAGGTGAGTTTGTGAAATGGGGAGATGAGTTAATCAGAAACACAGTCGGAAAACAATAAAGATGAAAGAAATTCAGGATTTAATATCCATTTCGCGATTCTACGGCAAAGACAGCCGTTTTGTGATCGCCGGAGGGGGAAATACATCGTACAAGAACGAAGAGAAGATCTGGGTGAAAGCCAGTGGTTCATCACTCGAAACCATTACTGAAGATGGCTTTGCCATACTGGATCGCTCGCTACTTAATCCCATGTCTGGAAAGCAATACAGCGAAAATGCTGCCGAACGCGAAGAGCAAGTCAAAAATGATCTTGCTGCGGCTACTGTCACAAAAGGTAAACGCCCGTCGGTAGAAACCTCCATGCACAACGTGATCAACTATGCATTTGTGGTTCACTTACATCCAACGATCGTAAATGGATTAATGTGCGCAGTAAATGTCACCACAGTGTTGGAAAATCTTTTCGGTGAAAAAGTGTTGTACGTGGAATATACCGATCCGGGCTATGTTCTGTTTAAAAAAGTAGACGAGAAAATAAAGGAATATCGCCAGAAATTCAGCGAAGAACCACAGGTAATCTGGTTGCAGAACCACGGGATTTTTGTGGCTGCGGATAGTATTGAAGAGATAAAATCTATATATGGTTCAATTTTTGCAACACTTGAAAAGGCCGTGAGCATTCCATTGCCGGAAGACGAGAGGAAGGTGTGCCGCTGCGTGAGTGAAGTGTTGCCTGCAATCCGGATGTTGGTTTCTAAGGATAACCTTAAAACCCTGAAAGTTCGCAGGAACGGATTGATAGAATACTTTTGCGAAAGTCCGAGAAACCAGGTAGCCATTGCAAAACCTTTTACTCCCGATGCGATCGTTTACTGCAAGTCTAACTATTTGTTTTTGAACGATGAAACACCTGGACAAGTTCTCGAAAATGCTGAAGAATTGATTCCCGGCTTTGTAAATAAGTTTGGTTATCTGCCAAAAGTTTTGTTGATAAAAGGCATCGGGCTTGTATCCGTGGGAGATAATGCCAGACAATGCGATACCATTCTCGACGTATTTGAGGATGCTATGAAAGTTGCCTTTCTCTCTCAATCGTTTGGCGGTGCACACCCAATGACACAGGCTCAAATTGAATTTATTGATAACTGGGAAGTGGAAAATTACCGCCGCAGTGTTGCTGCCGGAAATGCTTCGGGGCGGGTAGAAAATAAAACCATTGTTGTAACCGGTGCAGCACAAGGTTTTGGCGAGGGAATTGCCGAATGTTTGCTGCGGGAAGGAGCCAATATTGTAGTGGCAGATTTGAACGAAGAGGCAGGACGGAATACGGTTGGGAAGTTTAATGGCCTGGCGAAAAGTAACCGGGCAATTTTTGTGAAAACAAATGTTTCCGAAATTTCAAGCCTCGACAACCTGGTGCAGGAGACTGTCTGTCATTTTGGTGGAATTGACTGCTTTATTAGCAACGCCGGTGTGTTGAGAGCCGGTGGGCTAGAAGATATGACACCCGAAAACTTCGACTTTGTCACAAAGATCAACTACAATGCCTATTTCTATTGTACAAAAGTAGTGAGCCAAGTAATGAAGCTGCAAACGAAATATGCATCAAGCGATTATTTTGCCGATATCATTCAAATAAATTCGAAATCGGGACTTCGCGGAAGCAAGGCTAACTTTGCATATGCTGGTGGGAAGTTCGGAGGAGTTGGACTTACGCAGTCCTTTGCACTGGAACTGGCTCCCTTCAGGATAAAAGTCAATTCGGTCTGCCCTGGCAATTACTACGAAGGCCCGCTCTGGAGTGATCCCGAAAATGGGTTGTTTGTACAATACCTGAATGCAGGAAAAGTACCCGGTGCCAAAACTATTGACGATGTGAAAGCGTTCTATCTGGCACAGGTGCCGATGCGAAAAGGTTGCACACCCGGGGATGTTACCAAGGGGGTACTGTATCTGATGGAGCAATGCGGCGAAACTGGACAGGCATTGCCTGTTACCGGTGGACAAGTAATGTTGAATTAATAAAATCATAGCAAAAAATGAAAACAAGAGCAGTCCGTTTGTACGGCAAAAAAGATCTCAGGCTGGAAGAGTTTGAATTGCCGGCCATTAAGGACGACGAGATACTTGCAAAAGTAGTTTCTGATTCATTGTGTATGTCGTCTTACAAGGCATCCTCGCAAGGCGCGGAACACAAACGGATCCCCGATAATGTAGCCGAAAACCCCATCATCATCGGTCATGAGTTTGCCGGAGAATTACTGGAAGTTGGCAGTAAGTGGGCGCATAAGTTCAAAGCAGGTGATAAATTCTCCATTCAGCCGGCCCTGTATTACGAAAACGGGCCTGTTGGTATTCTGAGCGCTCCTGGTTATAGTTACTCGTATATTGGAGGTGACGCAACCTATGTGGTGATTCCGAATGAAGTGATGGAGCGAGATTGCCTCCTGGCTTATCACGGTGAAGGGTATTATCCTGCTTCATTGGCCGAACCGCTTTCGTGTGTTATTGGAGCCATGCACGCCAATTATCATACCACTCCGGGCAGTTACCGGCATAATATGGAAATAATTGACGGCGGAAAGATGGCTATTCTTGCCGGAGTAGGTCCAATGGGGCTGGCCGCGATCAATTTCGTGCTCCGTCGCGAAGAAGTAAAGCCATCCTTACTGGTGGTTACCGATATCGACCAGACACGGCTCGACCGTGCAGCATCCATCTATACCGTTGAGTTCGCTGCTTCACGCGGAATCGATCTGAAGTACATCAATACAGGAAAGATGGAGAATCCCGTGGAAGAGCTGAAAGCAATCAGTGGCGGAGCAGGTTTCGATGATGTCTTTGTGTTTGCTCCCGTAAAGCCTGTTGTAGAACAAGGGGATGCTATTCTTGGATTTGACGGATGCCTGAACTTTTTTGCCGGCCCTGACAACCCGAACTTCAGTGCCATGTTGAATTTCTATAATGTTCATTACGCCTATACGCATATTGTCGGCACCAGCGGTGGAAATAACGACGATATGGTAGAAGCATTGGACATCATGAGCAAAGGGTTGGATCCTGCCGGATTGGTTACTCATATCGGAGGCTTGAATGCTGTTGCTGAAGCGACTAACAACCTGCCCCATATTCCTGGAGGTAAAAAATTGATTTATACACATATAGAAATGCCGCTTACCCCCATTTCCGATTTTGCAAGTTTGGGAGAAACCGACGGTCTCTTTAAGAAATTAGCTGAAATCTGTGACCGGCATAACGGTTTGTGGAGCGTAGAAGCAGAAGCATACCTCTTGTCTAACCATCCCTCAATCCGTACCCCATAACCCGAAACTGGCATCATATGAAACAACTAGACATTCATTTAATGCATCCGGTAGAGCAGATCAACATAATTATCGGACGAATTTACCGAAGCGGAATGACCACCACTTCCGGTGGAAATATTTCCATCCGGGATGATAACGGAGATATCTGGATCACACCGTCGGGCGTGGATAAAGGAAATCTGACCACCAAGGACATTATGTGTGTAAAAAAAGATGGATCCGTCGTAGGCCTTCACAAACCATCTTCAGAATATCCTTTCCACAGGGCGATTTACGAATCTCGTCCGGATATAACGGCAATCATTCATGCTCATCCACCGGCGCTGGTCGCTTTCAGCATCGCCGGCACTGTCCCCGATACCAAGATTGTTCCGCAGGCGCATAATGTCTGTGGCGATATCGGTTTTGCGCCTTATGGCACACCTGGGAGTGAAGACCTTGGAAAAAAAATTGCCGGTGTGTTTCAAGACAAACGTTTCCGGGCCGTAATTATGGAAAATCACGGTGTTGTGCTGGGCGGGACCGATATGATGGACGCTTATCAGCGGTTTGAAACCTTGGAGTTTTGCTGCCGTACCATCGTGAATGCAGGTAAACTCGGAAAAGTAAAATATCTTTCTGACGAACAGGTGGCAAGCTATGTGAACCATATCCCGAGGAATATTTCACATTTTATGGATGTAGAATATCCGTCTGATGAACGTGCTTTACGTACCGAAATGGTTAATATCATTCGCCGGTCATGCGATCAGGGCTTGATGATTTCTACGTATGGAACGGTGAGTGTACGGTGGCGTAACGATGACTTTTTAATAACGCCCCGTGATGTTGCCCGTTGGGATATTTTGCCGAGCGATATTGTACAAATCAAAAACGGAATGGCAGAAGCAGGAAAAATACCCAGCCGTTCGGTAGCGCTTCACCAACGGATTTATCAGCTTAATCCGCACATCAATTCCATTATCTGCACTCAACCCATCAACCTGATGGCACACGCTGTGAGCGGAAGCAAGTTTGATGTACGTACGATTCCCGAAAGTTGGATCTTCCTGCAGGACGTGCCTTCGATTCCGTTCGGACTGATTTATAACGAGATTGACGGTGTAGCAAAAATGTTTCGTGAAAACCGGGTGATTTTGGTGGAGAACGACAGTGTCTTTGTTACAGGAGATAAATTGCTCAACACTTTCGATTACCTGGAAGTTGCCGAATTTTCGGCCAATTCTCTCGTGATGGCTTCTGCTATCGGACCGTTGAAACCTATCGGGGACAAGGAGATAGATGACCTTCGTATCGCCTTTAATGTTGGATAAGTTCAATTTGAATACGAAACTTATTTTTTCTCCCTCAACCGTACCGGCTTTTAACCTGGCTGCGGAGGAATACCTTTTTTCCGTCCGGGAAGATTATCTCTTCCTGTATGTAAATAATGCAAGTGTTATTGTTGGCTATAATCAGGCGGTGGTGAACGAAGTGGACATGGACTTTTGTATTGAGAAAGATATTCGCATTATCCGGCGTTTATCGGGTGGAGGAGCTGTTTATCACGATTCAGGAAACCTGAACTACGCTTTTATATCCGATAAGAAAGAAATGCCGCTCAGCGCCGATTTTCTTTTGCCCGTGATCCATGTGCTTCAGCAGCTGAATATTCCCGTTGAAACCGGAAAGAGAAAAGACTTATGGTTACCCGGTGGGTACAAGGTTTCGGGTACCGCGTCGCATGTGTCAAAAGGCCGTGAATTGCATCACGGGACATTGCTTTACGAAAGCAATCTAGAACATTTGAAACGTTCGTTAAGTCCGGGAAAAAGAAACCTTATAACCAAGGCAACGGCTTCCGTACCCAGTCCGGTGAAAAACATAAGTTCTTTTTTGAAAGAAGAAAAAAGGAACCCCTTTTCTTTCCGGGAATTTGTAAAGCGGTTTGTAGATGAATCGATGAAATATTTTAACATTGCCGGACTAACCTCATTCTCTCCGGCTGAGGTGGAAGCTATAGAAACATTGCAACGTGAGAAATATTCGCAACGTACGTGGAATTATAAGATGTGACTTTTCTGATTTATCTCATTGGCCAATTTTGTTCCTTGAATAATGCGATGCGCCATTCCTACTCCGTCCCTCAGGTTACCGGCTATATGCAAGCCGGGAAATTTTTTTTCCAATTCCGATATCGTTTTCAATCGTTCTTCCGAAGAGATTTCATATTGGGGAATAGCATTCGGATGACGAAATATTTTAATCAAATCGGGCATTTTGTTTTCCGGGAATTTCAGCATGCGATGAAAAGCTTTTACCGTTTTTTCTTCAATCTCCGTGTCAGATAACTGCGTTAAATCTACTCGCTTTGTTCCACCCATAAAGAAAGAAAAAAGAGCGCCGTTTTCCGGACATCTTTTGTCAAAACAAGAGAACGGAAAAAGAATTCCCAAAAAATCCTCTTTGTCTTTAGATGATACTAATCCGCCAAAAGCGCTGAATGTTAATTCCTCACGTTCTTTTACTCCTACTGCCACTTGAACGATTGGGGCGTAGCGCAGATTGCTTATCTTTTCAATTTCGTTATAAGGAATAAACGGTAGGAGTGGCGGCAAAGCATAAGCTCCCACGGTGGTTATTACGTGGCGGCAGGTAAAATTAAGTCCTTTTCCGTTTTGTGTGCATTCAATCTGCCATGCTCTGTTTTTAGAATTTTGTGAAACGATGGTGCCGGTTGCAGAAAGAAACAGGTTTTCTGTTCCGATATGTTTTTGCATGGCTTTGGGTAAATTCTCCATGCCGCCTTTCACCGAAAAAATACCTTTTGGAGTTTTAGACCGGGAGTCTCTTTTATTTTCGCAGGATTTTTTTATGCTTCCTCCGATAAAACTACCGTAGGTTTGTTCCAGACTATAGAGCTTTGGCAATGCGTGACGGGTAATGAGTGTTTCGGCATCGCCGGCGTAAACTCCCGATAAGAACGGGTCGATAGCGTAATTGACAAACGATTTTCCTAAACGCCGCGCACCCAACGCTGCTATGGACTCGTCTGGATTTTTTCCTTTCTTCCGAAAAGGTTCACCCAATATCCGCAGCTTATCACTAAATGTAAACAACGGTGTAATAATGCCGCTCCACAGACCGTTGGGCAATGGATGGAACTGTCCGTTCTTCCATATCCACCTGCTTTCCGATTCTTTACGGGCAAATTCTATTTCGCAATCGGGCTGCAGTACATTAAATAAATTAATCACTTCTTCTGATGCGCTTGCCCCGGTATTTGGCCCCGACTCAAACACAAAGCCATTTTCATGAAATGTTTGTATTTGTCCGCCTACGCGATTACTCTTTTCAAGAATTGCTACCGACAATCCTCTGTTTTTCAGAAGTAAAGCAACAGTTAATCCGGTAAGTCCGGCCCCTATTATTACTACGTCTTTTTCCATTAGGCTAATCATTATATCGGTTTTGAAAATGTTTTATCCGATTGCAGCAAAAGCTTGTCGAGCGATGCCGCTACATTTCTTACAAACGGAGATCCTTTTTGTTTCATTCTTATTTCCTGTTCAGACCACTCAGTGATGCCGTCATCAGCAAATTCCTGTAATTTTTTTTCGTCGTACGTCGTTGCAGATTTTACTTCTGCAACAGATAGCTTAACTCTGTCGGCTATTTCTTGCCAGTTTATCCTGTTATTACACATAAGATCCGTGATGACTTCGCGTAAGATTTGTTCTTCTTGGCTAAGCGCATATCCTTTTTTTACCGGAATATGTCCTTTGTTTATGGTTTCTATGTATTCGTTTATGCTTTTGGTATTTTGTGTATAAGCAGAGGTAAGTTGCGAAATGGCTGTGACGCCAAAAGCATAAACCTGTCCGGTTGTACGTCGGGTACAATATCCCTGAAAATTTCGATGCAGTGTATGGTTTTGCCGGGCAATGGATAATTCGTCGTTTTGTTTGACAAAATGGTCTATTCCTACTTGAATATAGCCGGCGTGAAGCAATAGTTTTTGTGCATTTTCGTAGATGTTACTTTTCAGTTCGTCCTGTGGTAATGGATTTCTTTCGAGAAGTTGCTGCCGTGGAAATATATGCGGAACGTGAGCATAAGAAAAAGTTACAAGGCGGTCGGGAGAAAGTGCGATGGCTTGTTGAATTGTCTCTTCGAAGCTTTCCGTTGTTTGCAGGGGCAATCCGTAAATAAAATCGAAATTGATGTGAATATTTCTGTTTCGCAGCGCGGTAACTATTCTATCGATAGGGACTTGGGGTGCTTTACGGTTACAGGCTTTTAATACTGCATTGTTGAAGTCCTGAATGCCAATGCTTATTCTGTTGAATCCTGCATCTGCCAGCAATTCAAAATCGTGCTCGTCCATGTATCCCGGATGACATTCGATGGCTATCTCGGGGTTGTCAATGCATTCGAATTTTTGCAGTAACAACGAGTTGATTTCCTTAATGTAAGATAATGGTATTGCCGTGGGCGACCCTCCACCAAAATGAATTTGCGATATTTTTCTCCCGGGGCTTATCTTTTCACAGACCAAATTTATTTCTCTTTTTATGGCGTCCCTGTATTCTCTTACCTCTTGCTCTTGCTGCATAGGAAAAGAGTTGCATCCGCAATAATAGCACATTCGTTTGCAAAACGGGATATGGATGTAGAAAGAGAGGTGATTGGGTTCTTGAGTGTTGGAGTGTGTAATAGCTTCCCAAAATTGAGACTCTGCAAAATTATCGTGAAAGAAATTTGCAGGCGGGTAACTGGTATAGCGGGGTACAGGAGTATTGTATTTTGAAATTAAATGATCCATTTTATTCGTTATGTGAAGTATTTGGAATTTGTTCCATTTCAAGTTTATCCATTGAAAAAGGAGGACGATAAAACCACACGAAAACGAACGAAATTACTGCCAGAGAAATCTCTAATGCGAATAATCCGTCGTATCCGAAAATATCTCCAATTCGTGAACAAATAATGGCAACGATCATAGAACTTAGATGCGTAATAACAATTTGCATAGTAAAATCAGTACCTTCCCTGCCTTCTCGCACAATGTCCATCGATGTGGTATAAACTATAGTGGAAGCCATACCGTAAGTGCCCCATACGAGAGCAATTCCTGCCATTATTGCCACGAGACTGTGGACGTTTCCCGAAGCGTGCACCCACAGGAAATAGCTTGCCGTGGCAACGATAAGCAGCGATATGATTCGTCGTGATTTTTCTCGCCCGATCTTTCGGATAAACAGCCCCGAAAGGAACGAACAGAAGATGCCGGTAGCCGTTCCGAAAACACCTATCATTGCCCCGATTTCTTTCATATCGTAGCCCAGATCTACCATCAACGGCCGGAGAATGGAGAGAATGCCGATCACTCCCGAATAAAACAAAAAGAGGAATAACACGTGTTTGCCAATTCCTTTCTGTTTAAAGAACAGGTACATGTCTTGTGGGCGAGCCTTACTTTTATTTTGCCGTTCGCGTAATCTTAGGTTTATATTTAATTGCAGTGGAACAAGCGCCAGTAATACAAATATGGCAACCCACGGTAGCATTTTACCCCATCCGATTTGCTGAAAGAGCAGTAGGAGGAATCCCCCGCCTACCATGCTTCCTGTAAACGAACCCATAGACTGCATGCTGTTGAGCAAGCTGTTATCGCGGCGTTCAAAAGACCTGGCAGCCAACGCATCTGTGGCAATATCCTGAGTAGCCGATGAAATAAATGCAAGAAGAATCAACCCGATGATGAGCGTGAAATTTGTTTGCAGGTTGAGCATAGCCACAACAAAAATGAGCAGGGCGTAGACTATTTCCGAACCCAAAATCCATCGCTTGTAATCGTTTATGCTATCGCATTTTCTATCGATTATCGGTGACCACAGAAATTTCATGATCCACGGCAACTTTATTAGTTTCAGCAGCGCGATGGCCACGAGAGAATAGTCGCCTTGCCGCATTAAGATAGGTAAAACCGAAGAGAAAAAGCTCATCGGAATGGATTGGGCGATATAGAGTGTGAAAAAGGTAAAGAGATTGTACGATTTATCTATTTTCATTTTTGCTTCAGAAGTTTAAAGTCAAGCTGATCCCAACGGATAAAGGCTTGCCTTGTTTTCCACGTTTTCGTCCGCCTACCTCAAAAAAGTAACCTAAATATTGAGTGTTGGTGATGTTTTTTCCCCAGAGTGAAAAGCTTACATTGCCGTTTCTTGCGGTTACGCTTGTATTAAGTAAGCCATAGAACGGTTGTTGTACGGTATTGCTCTCGTGCCAGAACATTACACCAATACCGGTATAGTTTGCGTTAAAACTTATTTCATCGGAGAATTCGTTGGTTGTGTGGATCGTATAGTCAGCGTTTACCGAAACTGTATTATGCGGGACAAAAGGTAAAAACTTACCGCTATAATCGATATCATTACTGTATTGATATTTCGTAAACGTTGCATGCGTAAAGCCGTATGCGACATCTATCCCGAAGTTTTTAAAAGGGGTTGCATTAAGTGTAGCTTCAAATCCTTGGCTTACAGAACTACCGGCGTTAAATATTTTTATTCCTTGTTGGTCCAGGTGTTGCTTAATTTGTTGATTGTAGGTGTTGATGCAAAACAGAGCTACCTCTGCAAAAAGTTTTTCGGGTATGATCCAACCCTTGCTTCCCAGTTCATAGTTCCAACTGTATTCGGGTTCGAATGTCCGTTGCAGGGGTGTATCGAAAACGGTATTAAATCCGCCTGTTTTATAGCCTTTTGCAACGGTAAGATAGAATTGTGATTGATGAGTGGGTAAATATTGGAGTGATGCTTTCGGTGTCCATTGTGAAAAGGTAAGTGGCGAATCGAAATCGTTAATTAATTGTGCTTCACTCTCGATTATTTTATGTTCTTCGTGAATAGAATTTGCTTTCTCATAATCATACCGTAAACCGGCTTCAACACGGAGTTTAGACGTAATGTTGAGTGTGGATTGATGAAACAGGGCAATTCCCCGGCTATAATCATCGTATCTTTTTTCGAGTTTATACTTTGGGGTCCTCAAGTTCATAAATACATCGGTAGCACGATCGATACTGTGGTTGAAAGCAAACACGCCAAAATTCCATCCGTAAATATTGTCGTCAAGTCCTTTCAAGATGATTTCTTCGGATATTAGTCGTTGTTTTTCTGATTGAATGGCAAAATACAGATTTTTGGGTGAGCCGTCCTGGTCAACTTCATACGTATCGTTTAAGTGTTGAACGGAGGTTTGCGATCTGATGGCGATGTAATCGTTGTAATAGCTTATCTGAAGGCCTCCATCGTATAGTTTTCGTTTATAATAGCTGGGATGATCTGTGCTTACAGAATCAACGAGAAGTGTTTTGTTATTTACATCTCCATAAGAAAAAGCACCTTGGTGAGTATTCTCGAAATTATTAGTTAGGCGGATATTCATTTGTGGTAAAGGCCGCCATTCAAAGCGTGTATTTACAGAAGCTGAACCTAGATAATTGGCCTTTTTCCCCGTATGAACATTTGTGATGTGACCGCCGTAGTAATTGTAGTTTCCGGCAATGCTGTGGGCGAATTTGTCGTTCGCTTTGCCGAGATGAGAAAGCGTAACGGAAGTTTCGTCGTAACTCCCGTAGCGAAGTTGAAGACGGGTGCCTTGATAGCGGAAAGGAGAACGAGTATGTACGAGAATGGTGCCCCCCATGGCATTTCTGCCGTAAAGTGTGCCTTGTGGTCCTCGCAGGAACTCCACTTTGTCAATATCCAACAAATTGATATCGAACGATGATTTTTCAAAATGTGGAATTCCATCAACATACATCGCTACGCCGGGAGTGTTTATAAGCGCACCAACACCTCTGATGAAAACCGAGGAGGTGAGGCGTGTGTCGCGGTCGATGATCATAAAGTTGGGAATAATTCCGGTAAAACCTTTCATTTCGCTGATCTGTTGCCGCTCCATAAGTTGTGAGGTAACCACGCTTGCCGCCATTGGCCTCATGAGTTTGTTGTTTTCATGCTTGAATGTGGAAACCACCAACGTATCTAAGTTGTAATGTCGTAGGGAGTCTTTTTCAATAGCAGAAATTGGAATGATAAGGTAAAGAAAAAGGAATAAAATACCGCTTTTTTGTAGTGAAAACGATTTTCTAAAGTGCATTTGATTTGTGTATAAATTTTAAATTCAACGTACAAAGTAAATGCGTTTTTGTTAAAAAAAAAATCACTACTTGTAGTGATTCTTATGGGAGTGGAGTTTTCCCTGAAACGTATTTTTTCCCTTAAATCGTTTCTTTACTTTTTCTGTCAACTCATAATTTTTCAATCCCCAATCAGGTGCAATAAGCAGTGATTTTGGTGATTGGGACGCAAATCGTTCAATATAAAAATCGGGATTCAGCCGTTCTGCGAAATCAACGCATAAATCCACATACTCTTCAAGTCCGAAAAGGTGAAACGACTCTGGAAGCAACCTGAACTCTTTGGCCATAGCCGTCCCTCTAATAATTTGTAACTGGTGGAGTTTTACGGTTGTCAGCGGTAATTTTGAGATTTCTACGGCGTGACTTAGAATGTCTTCATCTGTTTCTCCCGGTAACCCCAGAATTAAATGTACACCTACTGGAACTTCCCTTTCTGCTGTTCTTGTAATGGCTTCAACAGATTCCTCCCAGGTGTGTTGACGGTTTACACGCTCCAGCGTTTTATTTAATGTACTTTCTACTCCATATTCGATTAAAACGAACTTTTTTTTGTTGAGCTCTGCAAAATAATCCAGCAACTCATCCGGCATGCAATCGGGCCGGGTGCCTATGATGATGCCCACAACATCAGGATAGGCAAGCGCTTCTTCGTACATCTCGATGAGTTTTTGTATGCTGTCGTATGTGTTGGTGTACGATTGAAAATATGCCAGGTATTTCATTTCGGGATACTTGTGCGAAAAGAAACTAATACCGTCAGCCAACTGTTCCGATATGCTTTTTGTCGGTTTGCCATACCCCGGACTGAAGCTTTGGTTGTTGCAGTAGGTACATCCTCCGCGGCCCTTGCTTCCATCCCTGTTGGGGCACGTAAAGCCGGCATTGATGGAAATCTTTTGAACTTTAAAGGGAAATCTCTGCGTGAGAAATTCTGAAAAATCGCGGTAGGGTTTGGTTGGTTGCATCTGTTGACCTTTGGTTGTTAAACGGACAAAGATAATTAAAAATAAAAAACGGAAACACGATATCGCATCCTATTTCCGTAAAGTGTTTGTATTTAAAAGTAGAGTTATTTTCTGGGAGCGTATACATTCAATGTAACCATAATGTTGCCGGGATTTTTTATAAAACTGACTTTTGCTATCCCTTTATCGGTATTTTTCTCATACGTTTCCACCCTGTTTTTCCCGTTTCTTACGATCGAAACCTGTTCGTATTTATCGGCTTTGAGCGCGTTTTCCACTTCCCGGGTAAAACTTTCGTCCAGCGATTTGTCGGCCGAATTCAACGTGAGCATTTGACGTCCCAGGCTTGTTGTCGATTTGTCGAACACCCAGACGTCTACGTTTCCGGCATCGTTCAGCCTATCCATCATGCTCGCTTTTTTCTGATACACATAATTGAAACGCTCATCCTCCATATATTTGTCGAACAACTTTTCGAGTTGTTGAGCCGATGCTCCGGCAACAAAAACGGTTGCCAAAAATAAAATTGAAAGAATTTTTTTCATATTTTTAGGGTTTATAAATTATTGTTTCACAGATTCTATATAATTGATTTTTTGCGATAAGTCGTCAAAGATCCTGTCGGCATCCATTTCGGTTTGTATGACATTTGCTTCTACAATCGGTTTATAGCTGGTGCGGATGATTTCATCGGCTTGCATAAACATTTTATCGGCGTATTGTTGCGCCTTTTGCGGATTGGTTACTTCATTGCCGTTTATGAAAACCAGGTAATCGCCTGACGGTATTCCGACTTTGTTTTTATGCGGAAACAAAGTAACGACCAGGAGAGTAACTGCAGCGATACTTGCTGCAGCGATCCATAATTTCCAGATTGGAAACGGTTTTTTACGGTTCTTTTCTGCCGGAATTTCAAAAACGGGAGCAGCAATTTGTTTTTCTTTATCGAAAGCAATAAACAGGGGTTTATATATTTCGTGCTGAGGCAAAACGGTACTGCTCCGGAAATATTCCTTCAGCCTGCTTTCCTCTTCGGGCAATGTCTTGCCTTCAAAATAATTGTTCAGTATGTTATCTATGTTGTTCATAAAGCAGTTTCTCCTGTTGTTGATGAGTCAGAATCATTTCGCGGAGTTTTTTTCGGGCTCGCGACAGGTTTACGGTAACGGCATTCTCCGTTATCGACATGATTTCGGCAATTTCCTTAACCTCCATCTCCTCCACGTCTTTCATCCGGACAATGGTTCGTTGCATCTCGGGTAGCAAGTCAATCATCCTGCTGATGGTGTTTACCGTATCGGCCTCCTCCGTAAGCTGATGCGGACCGGGTGCAGGGTATGTCGCGTTAGCAGGAATTTCCCCGTTGGGTTGTTGTTTTCGCAGCCAATCAATGCACAAGTTTCGCATCGATGTCAGCACAAAGGCCTGCTGGTTTTCGATTATTTCCAACTGCCCGCGCTTTTCCCACAACCGCATCATCAATTCCTGATAGGCATCCTGCGACAGGCTTTCGTCTTTTAATACCGAGCGTGCCATGCGATACAGCTTATCGGAATAGCACAGGATTTGATGTTGAAATTGCTGAGCGTTCATACACATATATAGACGGGAAGCCGGAAAAAATCTTACACCGGTTGGCGGATTTTTTTTCAAAATGCTTGCCGGTTTTGACTTGGCCGGTATCTAAGTTATGCAGAACAAGTTTTTTACTCTTTCTTCGGCTTCCCGTTGAAACTCTTTTTCGATATCCGATAGCGATTCGGTTCTGAAATAAGCGCTTCCGTTTTCCAGGGTAGTGAGGGTGCCGGAAATTCTCAGAAGATGCGAGATGTCGTGCGAAGAAACAAGAATTAGCGAATCGGAATGTTTCATCTGTTTTAAAATCTCAGATAAATATGCCGATGATTGAATATCCAGTCCGTTGAAAGGTTCATCCAACAGCAGCAAATCGTTTTCCTGAAGAAAGAGCGCCAGCAGGTGCAGCTTTTTGAGCATTCCGGTGGAATAGTTTTCGGCGTATTTATCGAGCGGAAGTTCAAACAGTCGGTTCAGTTGCAGCATCTTTTGCCTGTTTTCCCTGCGGTTTTTTGCCGACAGACAAAAGCGGATAAATTCGTATCCGGTGATGCGCGGGAACATGTAGGGGTTGGCGGATAACATACCGATGGATTCGATGTTTTTCCGTTCAATTTTCCCGCGGTACGGAGTATTGCGGGCAATGCAGTTGAAAAGCGTGCTTTTCCCCGCGCCGTTTTTCCCGATGATGCCGTTTATCGTGCCGGAGCGGTAGCGAAGATTCAGGTTTTCCAACACCCGGACATCGCCATATTTCTTGCTTAACGATTCAATAATCAGTTCTCTCATTTTCGGTAAAATAGAGGTGGGTCCTTTTTTTAAAAAAATAGTAAAGCCCGAGATGATAAAAAGGAATTAACGCCAAGCCGTATTGCGAGATGGTTAATGCGGCCTGAACAGCTATTCCCACGAAAAAGAACAACGATGCCAATATCATTGACGGGTAAAAAATGTATTTTATCCACAATAAATTCAGGCTAATCAGCAGGATGCACAGGAACGACAATGCGATTGCCGGCCATTCCGAAGGGAACAGCGGCAGCAACAAAACGGCAGGCGGCAGTGCGAATATGGTGGCGCTCACGAGGGTTTCTTCCGTTGTCCGCTTTCTAAAACGTGAGCCGTTCAGATAAATGCCGATGAAATCGCTTCCTTCTTTTTGCAGCATTACCGTTATGACGGAAACGAAAACTCCGCCGTTATAAACTACAATGGCCAGGTTGAAATTTTCGTGGATGCGTGCGATAACTGAAATTGCGGCGATAAACAGCCAAACCGCCGGTAGAAATACCCGGAATTGCGAATGCCACAGATAGGCGCTTTTCGGGAAAAAGGGGGACGGCAGGGCGGGTAGTTTTATGGCGGTTTTTCGTTCTTTTTGCACAGAAAGCAGTGTATATGGCAGAGCGACGGCAATGGCTACAAACCAAAAAAGAATGTGTGCGAAAAGAAACGGCAGTGTGGTAAGTAAAGTGTCTGTGAGCAACGAAGCGGGGTAGAGTTTCGGGTATTGATTCAGCAATTCTTTTTTGTTGGCGGGATATTTCAGGCGCGTGCAAACGAGCAGTTGAAGCATTGCCGCCACGGAAAGGGACTTCCCCGTTACGGGAATATCCGCTTTTAAAAGAAACCAGCTTGTCGAAAGTGCGAAAATGGACAAAAGAATAAGGTGTACAGGTGGAATTTCCCGCACAGATCGTTTCAAGGTGGTCAGTTTGAGCAGAATAATAAGCTTGAGTTGATTGATAATCATTGCACAAAGGTAGTGTTTTTTTATAAAGTAGGCAGACGAAAAATCGCCTGCCCGTGAAAAAGGATAACGTAAAAACGAAGTGAGAACGTTATTCTTTTTCAAATTCCTTAAGGTCGAAAATGCTTTGGTGGAGGTTTTTTAGCCGTTTAATATCGCGCGTACCTATAAAGACAATTAAAAGAAATGTTGCTAAATACGCAACTATTGCTATTTCAAGTCTATTGTATTGTACAAACAAATCGTAATAAATTACAATGGTCCATGCGAAAATAATAATAGACCAAATGTATGCTATAATTGTAGAAATATAGGTATATCGCTTGTATTTTAATAAAAATTTCTCAAGTTCAAGTGTTTTTGTTTTGACAGACATTTTTTTTGCAAATTGAAGCGACCAAAAAACACTAAAACCAATAAACAAAAAAGCACAAATTAGAATGAAATAAAATAATATGCCATCTAAATTTTTCTGTTTTTGTACTATAAAAAGAAAGGGAATTAAGATAAGAGCAGAAATTGAGGTAAAAAGATTGTATGAATTGATAAAATCAATCTTCTGTCTTACCGCATTTTCCATCAACCGTTTGTTAATAATTTCCTGTTCATCAAGCCTCTTATGTAAAATTTCCCATTGTTGTTTCAGTTGTTCGAGTTCCATATTCAAAAAGTTTAAAGTTTAATGTTTATAATGATAAATACATAGACATCGTTTTCAAATTTTCCGGACAATTCGATGTCGTTTTTTTGTGTCGCATCTGGCCGATTTTGGTCTGAGGCGTAGGGAGTTAAATGCGTCAAACGGTTAATTCGTCAGATGCGACGGAGGCCATTGTTTTCAGCTTTTCCTTTATCCGCAAAAGTTTTACGGATACGTTGGAAACGGAGATGCCCATTATTTCGGCAATTTCAGCATAACTCATGTTGTCCAGCCAAAGCAGGATAAGTGCCTTGTCCAATATGCCCAGCTTGTTGATGAGCGTGTGCATCCGGTTTAGTTGCCGGCTCTGTTCGCGGTCGTCATCCAGCATGTCCAGGTCGATGGATAGCGGGATGGTTGCCGCATGCTTTTTTGTCATTCGGAGCGACGATATGCACGTGTTGATGCAGATACGCGAAATCCACGTATTGATATTGCTTTCGCCGCGAAATTGAGAAAATCCCTGCCACAGGCGGATAAGTGTTTCCTGAAAAAAGTCGTTGGCCTCGTCGCTGTCTTTGGCGTACATGTAGCAAATCATGTACATGTTTGTTTTGTATTGCTTGACAATTTTTTCAAACTCTTTTTCGAGATGCATCGTTCACTTCGTTTATTTGTTAGACGCAAAAGTGAGTGAAAAACTACAACTTTCAGCGGAAAAATTTCGGATGTTTAGTCAAGAGTGTTACGTTATGAGGGCTAGACATAATAGTAATTATGAACAGTATTTTACTGGATTGTAGGTTTATATTGATTCCAATGCATTTTTTATTTTCATAATATGCATTTCCCGCTCCATAGAGTATGTTTTGCTTTTTAAGTTACTGATGGTATAAAGCTGTAGCGCTTTCTCTAAATATTCCTTAGATGGAGAGGAATTGTCTTTAATGCCTAATCCTAAAAAAAATCCAGCCAACTCGTCGGTGTTCTCAACATTGAACCCGTTGAAACTGTCTAAATATTGAATGGATTCATCCATATCTAAGGTGAGGAATTTATCAAACTCAAAATTCAGTCCGTTGAGCAAGATGTCTTTAGTCTCTTCCATTTGTTTATTGACAGTTATGGCTAAATTCTCTTTACCACCAAAAAGTTTCTGCTTTATAGCAGTTAATACAAGGCCTATCTTTTCGATTTCCAGTAGGAGGTAGTCTCTTCGTTCCATCGTTTTAATTTGGTTTTTGAATATTGAATTATATCTTTCGTTTTAAAATGCTTTATTTGTTTATTATGCTTGTGTACAAAAATAATAAATAGAATTGCAAAACAGTTGAGATATACATCTTTAAAATCAAAAATAAAAAGAGGTTTCAGGTAGATAAAGTCAAGGATGCCGTTTTCCCAGATTATGTTTCCGATTAACGCGCATACAAATCCGGATATTTGAAATACAAGTCCGGTATCGAGAATTTTTTCACGGTCAATGGTATTTTTTTTTAAGAAATCGTGTAGAACAATAAAAATGGCTTGAGCAACCAAAAACAAAATTATATGAAACCAAAATCCCAAATTTATATTGAAGTGTTTGTATAGCAACGAATTTAAATAGCTGTGTTTGCTGTTAAATACAGGTTTAAACTCTAACAACCCCGGAATAATTTCGAATTTGATATCTAGGAAATAAACGTTTATGATAATCTTAACTGCTTGGTCTATGGCGATTAAGAAAATAATCCAAAAGAGGATTTGTTGTTTTTTCATTTAAAAATCGTGTATGCACATGTACAAAGATAATACCTTATTTCTCAAATTCTTTATTTAACTGGATTTGTGTTTTAGTTTGTTATAATGAGATTTGTTCTTATTAGACGCCAAATTGCGAAAAAAACTACAGGGATTAATAAGATATCACTCGATTATGCCACAACCTTACTTAAAAAAGCATTGGCTGGTTTGGAACAATCGCACTTCCGCAAGAAATCATTACCTTTGCACTTCAAAATCAAAAGGTAATGTTTGCAACGATCATTAAAACGATTTATTGTTTAATTGCTTCACCGCGAAAAGGATGGAGAAGAATTTCTGATAGAGATACTGGACAACAGGATTTTATCAACAACTTCCTGTTTCCCGTTTTTGGGTTCATTGCCATTCCTTCTTTTATTGGCGGAATGTGGCTCGCCGATAACGGTGGAATCCATTGGGCGTTAAAACAGGTGGTTATCGTGGTGTCGGCGCTTTTTGGCGGATTTTATCTGGTATCGTATGCATTAAACGAGCTTTTCCCTAAATTTGGGTTAGGTAAAAAGTTGCATGCCGCACAATTATTTGTGGGTTATTCATCGGTGGTGCTATACCTCTTGTTTTTCCTGATACCCCTCTTGCCGGGAGCTGTTTTTTTGTGGTTTGCTATAATTTATACGTTGTATATCGTTTACGCAGGTGCCGGTGATTTTTTACACATGACGGCAAACAAAAAGTTGAGTTTCACCGTTATTGCATCATTGCTTATTGTTGTTGTACCTCTGGCAATAAAAATATTATTGGAATTTGTGATAAATTTATTGCCCGGTTAAGAAAGTTATTCACTCAACAAAACAGTCTGAAGTCTGACATTTGATCTCCAATAGTCTCAAAGAAATGAAACAAGCACCCATAAATATAAAAAACAAACGGGCCACGTTTGATTACGAACTGCTCGAAACTTACACCGCGGGTATTGTGCTTACCGGAACCGAAATAAAATCGATTCGCCTTGGCAAGGCTAGTCTGGTGGATACCTATTGCCTGCTTGAGAAAGGCGAACTCTGGGTGCGGAATATGCATATCGCCGAATATTTTTACGGAACCTACAACAACCACGTGGCACGGCGCGACCGAAAACTGTTGCTGAACCGGAACGAATTGCGAAAGCTTACCCGTGCGACCAAGGAAACCGGATTCACGATTGTGCCCATACGATTGTTCATCAATGAAAAAGGGCTGGCAAAGCTGGTTATTGCGGTGGCAAAGGGAAAAAAGCAATACGATAAACGGCAATCGCTGAAAGAGAAGGAAGACAAACGCTCAATGGACAGGATGTTTAAAAAATGAATTTTCTCAAACAGATACTTTTCCCGTCTTTCAGAAAATCAGGAAGTACAACGATATGGCTGCTCAAAATTATTTTACCCATCTCGTTGCTGGTTCGTTTTCTTGATTATTTTGGGGCTTTGGCTTTCATTGCACAGTTCCTTGACCCCGTTTTCCTGCATCTCGGTTTGCCCGGAAGCACGGCAATTATATTCATCACCAGTATCTTCCTTCCCCTCTATGCGCCGTTGGCAATTATAATGTCAATGACGGTGACGTTGCGTGAACTGACTATTCTGGCATTGATGTGCCAGATAGCGCATAATTTACCCGTAGAAAGCGCTATCCAGGCAAAAACGGGCACATCGTTCTGGTCCATGTTTTCCTTACGGATTGTTGTCAGCATATTGGTCGGGGTGCTGCTTAACCTGATCCTTCCGGCTGATATGGGAATGCCCTTGTTCGTCAAGGTAAATGCTGAACTGCCAACCTCTGTCGCAGACGTGCTGGTGCTGTGGTTGAAGGGTTCGGTTCAGATGGCATTGCTGATATTCTTCATTGTTACCGTTCTGAACGTTATTTATAAGTTGTTGGAACAGAACAACATGATAGTAAGGTTGTCGAAAGCTATTGAATCTGTTTTACGTTTTTTCGGTCTGTCGGAGAGCACCGGATTTCTTTGGCTTATCGGTTATATCGTTGGGCTGGCTTACGGTGGAGCGTTGATGATTGACCAGATGAAGGAGGGAAAAGTAACGCGGTCGGATGCCGAATTATTAAACTACCACCTGGCGGTTTCCCACTCCGTCATTGAGGATAATTTATTGTTCGTGGCGCTGGGAGTATCGGTCTGGTGGATATTGGGTGTAAGGTTGGTGGTAGCCTGGCTGGTGGTTTGGGTTCGGCGGATTTTTTTAAAAATGAAGCGAAAAGCCATGTATTCGTATAAGAATATTTAATTTGACATTTTGTTAAGCATGAAAATAAAAGAAATTTTAGAATCCCGCATCCTCATTCTTGATGGTGCTATGGGAACAATGATACAACGTTATAAGCTCACGGAAGAGGAGTATCGCGGCGAACAGTTCAGGGATGCTGCGAAGCTGCAGAAAGGGAACAACGATTTGCTTTCCATTACGCAACCGAAAATCATTGATGAAATTCACCGCAGCTATCTGGCTGCTGGAGCCGATATTATCGAAACCAACACGTTCAATGCCAACGCCATTTCGATGGATGATTACGGAATGGCTCATCTGGTACGGGAAATCAATGCTTCAGCGGCTCAGATCGCGCGAAAAGCCGCCGATGAATTTACGGCTCAAAACCCCAGGAAACCCCGTTTTGTTGCCGGCTCCATTGGCCCCACTAACAAAACTGCATCGATGAGCCCTGATGTGGAAAACCCGATGTACCGTGCCGTAACTTTCGATGATCTGCGCGATGTCTATTACGAACAAATTGACGCCTTGGTGGAAAATGGGGTTGATATCCTGCTGATCGAGACCATTTTCGATACGCTCAACGCCAAAGCTGCTCTTTTTGCGACTCACGAAGTGGGGAAAAAAAGGGGCAGGAATATACCTGTTTCCCTCTCAGTAACACTTTCGGATAAGGCAGGAAGGACACTGTCGGGACAAACGATAGACGCTTTTCTTGCATCGGTAAGCCACGCCAACTTACTTTCGGTGGGGTTGAACTGTTCGTTCGGCGCATCGGATATGAAACCCTATGTGAAGCAGCTTCGCCGCGTTTCACCTTTTTACCTGAGCGCTTATCCCAACGCAGGGCTACCCAATCAGCTTGGAGAGTACGATGAGACACCCGAAAAGATGGCCTTACAAATCCGGGAGTTTATCGACGAGGGATTGGTAAACATCGTTGGCGGTTGCTGCGGAACCACTCCCGAACACATTGCAAAATATGTCGAAATCGTAGCGGATGTTGTGCCACCGGCTCCTGTAGAACAACCCCGGTTGATGCGTCTTTCGGGCCTGGAAGAATTTGTGCTGACGCCCGGAATTAACTTTGTGAATATCGGGGAACGGTGTAACGTAGCGGGCTCACGCAGGTTCTTGCGCCTGATTCAGGAGAAGAAATACGAAGAAGCCCTGCAGATTGCCCGTAAACAGGTAGAAGACGGTGCACAGGTCATCGACATAAACATGGATGATGGGTTGCTCGATGGTGTGCAGGAGATGACCCGTTTTCTCAACCTGCTAGCATCCGACCCGGATATTTCACGTGTTCCCGTGATGATAGATTCATCGAAATGGGAGGTGATAGAGGCTGGCCTGAAATGTATGCAGGGGAAGTGTATTGTCAACTCCATCTCTTTGAAAAACGGTGAAGTGGAATTTCTGGAGGAAGCCGGAAAGGTAATGTCGTACGGTGCGGCAGTTGTGGTAATGGCTTTCGATGAAAAAGGACAAGCGGATACCTACGGCCGGCGCATCGAAATTTGTGAGAGAGCCTACAGGTTGCTTGTCGGGAACGGTTTTCCTCCTCAAGACATCATTTTCGACCCGAACGTGCTAGCGATTGCTACGGGAATGGAAGAACACCGCAATTACGCCGTAGACTACCTGGAGAGTGTGAAATGGATAAAATCCAATTTACCGGGAGCTAAGGTGAGCGGAGGAGTGAGTAACCTCTCTTTTTCATTCCGGGGAAACAACTATGTCCGGGAAGCGATACACTCTGTTTTCCTCTATCATGCCGTTCAGGCCGGAATGGATATGGGAATAGTCAATCCCACAGAATCGGTGTTGTACGAAGATATACCCGCCGAAGTGAAAGAATTGGTGGAAGATATCATTTTCAATCGCAGGGAAGATGCCACGGAGCGGATGATGGAGTATGCACAGAGCATCAAAAACAAAACCCCGGAAGAATCGAAGGAAAAAGTGCTCGAGTGGCGATCCCTGCCTCTCGAAGAGCGGTTAAGTCATGCTCTCGTGAAGGGGGTCGGTGATTTTATGGACGAAGATATCGCTGAAGCGCTTGCGGTATATCCGCGTGCTGTGGATGTTATTGATAAGCCGCTGATGAAAGGGATGAACGTGGTAGGCGACTTGTTCGGCTCCGGGAAGATGTTCCTTCCGCAAGTGGTTAAAGCTGCCCGAACGATGAAAAAAGCTGTTTCCATACTTCAACCCGTTATCGAAGCCGAAAAGTCGTCAGGAGCGGCGCAAAAAGCCGGGAAAATTGTATTGGCTACCGTGAAGGGTGATGTGCACGATATTGGAAAAAACATCGTTTCCATCGTGTTGTCGTGCAACAATTATGAAATTGTGGATTTGGGGGTGATGGTCCCGCCCGAAAAAATTATCGAAACCGTTATTCGTGAACAACCTGATATTGTGGGATTGAGCGGACTGATCACGCCCTCACTCGAAGAGATGGCTGTTGTTGCGGCTGAAATGGAAAAAGCCGGATTCCGGATGCCTCTGCTCATCGGTGGTGCCACTACGTCGAAGTTGCATACGGCCCTGAAGATAGAGCCGAAATACAGTCGGGGAGCAGTGGTATATGTTAAAGATGCATCACAAAGCCCGGGAGTGGTGGCGAACCTGTTAAATCATGAAACGAACGGAAATTATTCCCAACAAGTGCGTGATGAATACGCTGCCCTTCGCGAAAACAGTACGGACAGAAAAGTAGAACTGGTTTCACTTGAAGAAGCGCGGGAAAACGCATATAAGATTGACTGGGGAAATTTTTCTGCCGAAAAACCCCGGATGATGGGAAGAAAAGTGATGAAAAACGTTCCGGTAGAGGTTATAATTCCCTATATCGATTGGAAGTTTTTCTTCCACGGATGGAACCTGTCTGCCAAGTTCGGCTCTGTTGCTAACTCGGATTTCACAGTGGAAGGACGTAATGCCTGGATGGCAAAATTCAAGGACGACGAGCAGGAGAAGGCCGGCGAAGCAGCGAAATTGTACGATGACGCGCGTCGTTTGCTCGATAAGCTGGTAAGCGATAATGCAGGTTATATAAATGCCGTGTTTGGCATATATGCGGCTTACAGCGATGGCGATGATATCGTGGCCGAAGGGGTTCGTATTCCCATGCTGCGCCAGCAAAAGAAGAACGATAAAAACGAATACTTGAGCCTGAGTGATTTTATAGCGCCGGCCTCATCGGGGAAAAAGGATTATATCGGCGCTTTCGCGGTCACTGCCGGAGATGGGGCCGATGAACGGCTGCGCGTTTATGAGGACAAAGGTGATGAATACTCGGTCATGTTGATGAAATCGTTGCTCGAGAGGCTGGCCGAGGCGGTAACCGAGTGGCTGCACCTCGTGATCCGGAAAGATTACTGGGGGTTTGCGGCGGGCGAAAACCTCTCTGTTGCCGATATGCTGGCTTCCAGATACCGGAGCATCCGTCCGGCGGTGGGTTATCCGTCCATTCCCGACCAGACAATGAATTTTGTACTGCACGAGATGCTGGGAACCGATGAAATCGGAATATCGTTGACGGAAAACGGAATGATGAATCCTCCGGCATCGGTCAGCGGTTTTATTTTTGCTCATCCGCAATCGAAGTATTTCGTTATCGGCCCTGTCTCAGAAGAGCAATTACACGATTATGCCCTTCGCCGGAACACGGAAACGGAGAAGATAAGGAAATTTTTATCCGCAAATTTGTAATTCGAGAATAAAGTTTTTTTTGGATGTCCGACCGTCTTATTGTAACCCTTGCCCTTCATCCTAAATTCGGTTATCTGTTGCAACCCGTTTTTGCGTCGTTCGACACCGGAACCGGAGTGTACGCCATTACCGAAACGGCTCATGGCAGCGGTTCGAATTACGAAAACCTGTCGGAGGATGAAAAGAATATTGTGAATGCGGCGGGACGTTTTTCCGACAAGGCGCTGATGAAAACCTACTCGCATGAAAAAGACGAGGCCGCTTTCCTGCAAAAAGTCGCTCCCGAAACCATTCAAACCTATATACGCCCTTTCATCGAGGCGCGGCATAAAGAAATGCTGCTTACCCTGCGCGATACTTCAACACCGCTGTTTCTGCGTGAAAAAATACGCGAACGCGAGTTTTCGGAAGACCGGGCTATCGAGATTCTGGCTTGCCCGTCGAAAATGATTTTCCTTTTCCGCAACGCGGCCACGTTTACCTACTCGGCGCGTGTGCGAAACGGCGGTGAGTCGGTGGCGCTTTTCGGGAGATTTTTTGCGCCGCTTTGCGCCAAACCCGCCCAAGCGGTTATCGGAAACCGGCTGCATTACTTTGAAGATGTGGATGAGAAGAAATTGCGTCCCTTTTTCGTGAAAAAGCAGGTTGAGGTGTCGTCGCGAAACGTTCCCGAATATATCCGCAAATTTGTTGTGCCGTGTGTGAAAGAGTTTGATGTGGTGGCGGAGGGATTTTCCGTGTTTGAACAGACGCATCGGCCGGTAGCTGTTCTCACGCTTGAAACGGGACTGGACCTGATGCCGGTGCTCAACCTGAAATTCCGGTACGGGAAACATCTTTTTGCTATCGACCTTCCGCGAAAGAAAGAAGTTGAACTGCTGGAACAAAACGGCGCGTTTTCCATCGGATGGTTTTTTAGGGACGAGCCGTGGGAACAAAACTGTGTTGATTTGCTTCTGAACAACGGGTTGATCCTCGGCCGAAACAATCAGTTTGCCGTTTGGGGCAATGAAGAAAGTAAAACCGGCATCGTTGAATGGATTAACCGCAATGGAGCCCTGTTGAGGTCATTCGAACTGAATCAGTCGCTCGGGAATTACGTTTACTATACGGGCGAAATTAACCTGGAGTTTGCCGTAAACGGGAAAAGGGACTGGTTTGATGTGTATTGCTTGGTTCGCTTCGATGATGTCGAAATTCCACTTGTCCGCTTCAGGGGGCACATCCTTAACCGCATCACGGAATATCTGTTGCCCGACGGGCGCATTGCCGTGCTTCCGGCGGAATGGTTTGCGCGGTTCGGTGAACTGTTTCGTTTCGGGCGGGCCGTCGGCGACAATATCCGCCTTGCCGGCTACCATTTTCGCGTGAAAGAGTTGGCCGAAAAAGGCGCGTTGCCGGATGAGGAACCGGAGAGCACGATGCTCACGGCCGAAATCCCCGGCGGGTTAAATGCCGTGCTGCGTCCGTATCAACGGTACGGCTTCCGATGGTTGATGCAATTGCAACAAAACCGTTTCGGCGGATGCCTGGCGGATGATATGGGGTTGGGTAAAACGTTGCAGGTCATTGCGATGTTTTTGTGCAATTACACCGGCGGTGAGGCATCGCCGGGAAGCAGGGCGCCCGTTCAGCTCTCGCTTTTCGAGGCGCCCGTTGCCCTTGGCCGGGCAGCAAGCGCCGAGTTTCCCCCGTCGCTTGTCGTGATGCCTACTTCGCTTCTCCACAATTGGTCGAATGAGTTGAGGAAGTTCGCACCGGAGCTGTCCGCTTATGTGCATGCGGGGGCGAGTCGTTTTCGGGACGAGGCTTTCGCACGGCAGTCGAGCCGTTTCCCGATCGTTCTCACTACATACGGAACGGTGCGGCAGGACATCGATTTCCTTCAACATTTCGATTTTCATTACGTGGTGCTCGATGAGAGTCAGAACATCAAAAATCCCGCCTCACAAACCTTTTTATCGGTGAAACGGCTTCGTTCCCGCCACAGGCTTACACTCACGGGCACTCCGGTTGAAAATTCGCCTACCGACCTTTGGACGCAAATGGATTTTTTGAATCCGGGGATTTTGGGTCCGCTCGGCGAGTTCCGGAAACGTTTCCTCATCCCGGCACCGGAAGAGAATGGAGAGGCAGTCCGGTCGCTCCTGAAAATTATTTCGCCTTTTATCCTGCGACGTACCAAGGAGCAGGTCGCGCCGGAATTGCCGTCGCTGACCGAAGAAATCCGCTACTGTGAGATGAGTGAAGAACAGACCGAACGGTATAACCGGGAGAAAAACAGAATCCGGAATACCCTCGTCAAACAATTCTCGGAGGGGAGCCGGAGAATAGGCCTTTCTACGCTGGCAGGCCTGATGCGCCTGCGGCAACTTGCCAATCACCCGGCGCTTGTCGACTGCGGTTTTTCGGGACAATCGGGCAAGTTCGAACAGGTCATCGACACGGTTGAGACCCTTTTTCAAGAAGGGCATAAGGTGTTGGTGTTCTCATCGTTTGTGAAACATTTGCAACTGTTTGCCGATTATTTCGATGCCCGCCGGTGGAAATACGCCTGGCTCACGGGACAGACTATCCGGCGTGAGATCGAAATAACGGAGTTCAACTCCAATCCGGAAGTGCGTGCTTTTTTTATTTCGCTTAAAGCCGGGGGAACGGGACTGAACCTCACCGCCGCCGATTACGTATTTATTCTCGACCCCTGGTGGAACCCGGCAGCCGAGATGCAGGCCGTCAGCCGTGCCCACCGTATCGGGCAGGAACGGAAGGTGACGCTTTACCGGTATATAACACTGGGCACGGTGGAAGAAAAAATCCGCCGTTTACAACAATATAAGTCCGCCCTTTCCGATGCGCTTGTTCGCCCGCAACTCACGATGGAGGAGGCGGAAGAGCTTCTCCGGTAAAAAAGTGGGCGGCATTTTTGTTAAATCCGGGGAAAACAGGTACTTTTGAAAAAAATAATAATTGCTGATGAAAACTCTCAAAGTACCCAAACAACACATTTCGCAATGCGAAACTATTTTTGATTGTATAAATTTATTGCGCGAAGCCGGCGTAGTCGCTAAAATTGACCAGGTGAACTGGAAAAAAGAATTTCCCAAGTCACTTCCTGTTACGGTGCGTGTTGCTCACGATGGAGAAAAAATTTACCTCTGTTTTGAAGTGGTAGGAGAAAAAATACGTGCAGTGAATACAGAGGATTTCGGTTCGGTCTGGGAAGACAGTTGTGTAGAGTTTTTTATGCAGCGGGAAGGCGAAGCCGTTTATAGGAATTTTGAGTGTAATATATTGGGAGCGTTACTTGCAGCAAAGCACGAAACCCGGCAAATAGCGGAAAAACTGACGGAGCATATGTCCTCGATCTCCCGTTTTTCTACGATCAGACACAGGTATGAAAATGATGTACAGGTCAGCGACTGGACGATGTTCCTGATAATTCCCCGACAGGCAATGGGTTTTCATGCCGATGAGAGTTTATCGGGAAAAAAGATCCGGGCAAATTTCTATAAGTGCGGTGATAAGACCCCCGAAACACATTTCATCAGTTGGAGCCCCATCGATTTGCCTTCACCCGATTTTCACGCTCCACAGTTCTTTGGACTGTTGGAAATGGAGTGAGCCGAAACTCGTACAGATAACACAAACATAGTTAAATACATATGCAGGAAATTAGTAAATTGAAAGAGATCGTAGCCCAGTTTGTCGGCGACAGTGAAGAGATCGACGTAAAACCGTTAGGAGCAGGTCACATTAACGATTCATACAAGGTGAAAGCCGGCGAGAAAGAGTATGTGCTACAGCGTATTAATCATTCTATTTTTAAGAACGTACCGAAACTGCAAAGCAATATTCTGCGCGTAACGATGCATATCCGCCAGAAACTGATGGATGCCGGGGTGAACGATATCGACCGTAAGGTGTTGACTCTCGTTCCCACACCCGGCGGAAAACTTTTTTACCAAGATGCAGAGGGTTCTTACTGGCGGATGATGGATTTTATCCGGGATAGCAAAAGTTACGATGAGATAAATCCTGAATTGGCTTACAGGGCCGGACTCGCTTTTGGCGAATTTCAGAAAATGCTGGCTGACCTGCCGGGTGATCCATTGTTTGAAACCATTCCGAATTTTCACAACATTGAATCGAGACTGGAAACGTTCAGGGATTCGGTTAGAGCAAATAAAGTGGGCCGTTTGGTCGAGGTACAGGATCTTGTTAGTGAACTGGAGGCCCGTGCCGATGAAATGTGCAAAGCAGAAAGAATGCACCGGGAAGGGAAATTGATCAAGCGTACCAACCATTGTGATACCAAAGTGAACAATATCCTTTTCGATAAGAACGACCAGGTGTTGTGTGTGGTGGATTTAGATACGGTTATGCCGGGCTATGTATTGTCCGATTTTGGAGATTTTATCCGTACAGGGGCAAATAAAGGTGCTGAAGATGATCAGGATTTAGACAATGTTTCGCTTGATCTGGCCATCTTTGAAGGATATACTAAAGGTTATCTGGAGAATGCTGCTTCTTTCCTTACTGAGGTGGAAATAGAAAACCTTGCTTTCGGCGCCAAGTTATTGACCTATATGCAAACTGTACGTTTTCTGACCGACTATATCGATGGCGATACTTATTACAAAATTGCTTACGGAAACCACAACCTGGTGCGTTCAAAAGCTCAGTTTAAGTTTTTACAGAGCCTTGAACAGAATTTCGATAGGATGCAGGAGATTGTGTTAAGTACGGCGGAAAAATATAGATAAAAAACAGCACGGTTTATACGGGAAAATAAATAATGTAAAAAAAGAGCAGTGTGAAGAAAAAATCACTATCTTTGCACCGCTTTATTTTTAGGTAAAAAAAGTGGCAAAGTTCAGCTTATACAATATTCCTTTAAAGAATCTTTCTCAGGGAAAACATACTTATGAGTATGAGTTAGATAGAAAGTTTTTTGAGGCGATTGACGGTGATGAGGTAAAAAAAGGCAATGTCAATGTGGTGTTGACTGTCAAAAAAACTTCATCCACGTATGAGTTTAATTTCGATTTAAAAGGTATTGTTCAAGTGCCTTGTAACCGTTGTCTGGATGACCTGGACCAGGAGATTGATTCTCAAAACCGCTTAGTGGTGAAACTCGGGAAAGAATATTCGGAAGAGAGTGATGAGGTGGTTATTATTCCTGAAGATGAAGGGGAGATCAATATAGCGTGGTTTCTGTATGAGTTTGTGGCGTTGAATATTCCGATAAAGCATGTTCACGAACCGGGTAAATGCAACAAGACCATGTCCACCAAACTTCGTAAGCACCGGGCAGTAAGCAGAGATGACGAAGATGACGGTGGTGATATTCCGGACGAAGAAACTGAGTTTGCCGATGAAGAAGAAATAACAGAAAACATCGATCCAAGATGGGAAGGCCTAAAAGGATTGAATTTGGAATAACTTAAAATATAAACGTTAATAAATAAATATACAAAATGGCACATCCAAAACGAAGACAGTCGTCTGCAAGACAAGGAAAAAGAAGATCGCACGACCATGCCAAAATGCCAACTATGGCCATCTGCCCTAATTGCGGAGCATGGCATATCTATCACACTGTTTGTGGTGAGTGCGGGTACTACAGAGGAAAATTGGCAATTGAAAAAGAAGTTGCGGTATAAACTCATTCATTCGTAATAAGCAAAACCCTGAATAACCTTGTTTTTCGGGGTTTTTTTACAATAAAATCAGGATAATGAAGAACTTAAACGCGGTTATTACAGGAGTTGCAGCAGCTGTCCCCGATTATATACTTACCAATGAGGAGCTATCGAGAATGGTAGATACTTCCGACGAGTGGATCATGACTCGTGTGGGAATTAAAGAGAGAAGAATTTTAAAAGGAGAAGAACAGGGAATATCTGTTTTAGGGACAAAAGCAGTAAAGGAACTGCTTGAGAAAACCCACACCAAACCCGAAGAGGTTGATGGTGTGATTTTTGCTACAACAACGCCTGACCATCCCTTCCCATCCGCGGCATCTATCGTTGCTGAAAACAACGGGATAAAAAACGCTTTTTGTTTCGATATGGAAGTGGCTTGCTCGGGGTTTGTATATGGCCTTGAAGTATGTAACGGATTTATCAAGACCGGGAAATACAAAAAAGTTATCCTGATTGCCGGTGATAAAATGTCGGCTGTAACAAACTATACCGACAGGGCTACTTGTCCCCTTTTTGGGGATGCTGCCGGAGCCGTTATGATTGAACCAACGGAAGAAAACTTGGGTATTGTCGATACAATTCTTCGTTCCGATGGTGCAGGTTACGCCCCGCTACAAATGAAAGCCGGTGGAAGTAAGTATCCCGCCACTCACGAAACAGTGGATAACAATGAACATACCGTATATCAGGAAGGAAAAGTCGTATTTAAGTATGCCGTATCCAACATGGCACAGGTCTCGCTCGACATTATGGAGCGTAATAACCTCACTCACGAAGATCTGGATTGGTTTGTGCCTCACCAGGCCAATATCCGCATTATCGATGCCGCCGTGGCTCGCGCCGGAGTTGCCCCCGAAAAAGTAATGATAAATATCGAACGTTATGGCAATACCAGTGCCGGAACCATTCCGCTTTGCTTATGGGAATGGGAGCGCAACCTCCGCAAGGGCGACAACATTATCCTCACCGCGTTCGGAGCAGGCTTCTCTTGGGGAAGTGTCTACCTGAAATGGGGGTACGATGGCAACAAGCAGAAATAATTCACGGACGTTTATTGTGTTCAATCCACAAAAGGTCCGCTACATTATACCCGATATCCTGAGCTATCTTTAAGTATTTGCTTTTTATATCATCCGGGATGCTTGTTTCCCGGGACAGGATCCACAGATACTTTAAACTAGCTCCGGCGACCAATGCGTAGGTATAGTCCGGATCAATGGCAATGACGTTGTAACCCGAGTAAAATGGGCCAAAGAACGACACCTTCAGCATTGCTACATCCTCGGTTGCTACAAATTTTGCTTTTCCCACCGCTTGTTTCCATTCTTCTTTTTTTGTGTGGTACCCTTTATTGTCAACTTTAATGGTTCCGTCGGCATTCAAAGAATATTCAGCAGTGGTGTTGTCCAGGTCTTTCTCGTATTTAAAATCCAGCCTGGCAATCTCGTACCATTTACCAAGATATTTCTCTTTGTCAAAAGGTCTGACGGCAACAGCTCCCTTAGGGAGGGTGGAACAGGAAAAAAATGCGGACATAATGCCAATTACAGTTAGTGATAAGAATAATTGTCTTTTTTTCATTGATTTAAAAAGCTGTGGCCTTGTCAATTCAACACCAAATGTTTTTTATACCCTTCCACAAATATAGCAGATAGCGGCCTTGCCGGGCAAATATATTCGCAGGCACCGCATCCGATGCACTTGTCTTTGTTCACTACGGGTACAAGCCGCAAATCAACCGTATTTGCGTCCGGCTGACCGGCCGGCGAAAGATAGCTTGCGCCGCTATCGCGGTACTCACGGGTAATGGCATCGGTAGGGCAGATACGCCAGCACCCGTCGCAGTTTACATCATCCTTCACCACGATGCAGTTCTCGCGTACATAAACGGCGTGTCCCATTGCCACTTTGGTCTTATCTCCTTTTGAAAGTTTTGTGATGGCGTCGGTAGGGCAAACATCTGAACAAACAGTGCAGTCGGTACGGCAATAACCGCGTTCAAAAGAGAGAGTAGGCTGCATAACCGCCGTCCATCCATATTCATTAACCGATGGACGGATAATCTTATCGGGACATTGATTGACGCACAGCAGACAAGCCGTACATTTATCGTTGAGGTTGTCGTGACTTAACGACCCGGGAGGAGAAACAGGTATGGAGCGTTTATACCGGTCTTTACGAACGGCAGGAAATTTAATCATGCTTCTCTTTTTTTCTTGAGCCTTTAGCCCGGTTGCGCTAGCAGCCATCAGGAGTGAAGTTATGAAAAACTGTCTGCGGGAATTGTTCTCCGAAGAGACACCGACAATCTCCAACGGCTGTTTTTTAGCTGCCTTTTTTATTGAATAGGTCATGCTGCCGTCTTTGCACGATTCAATACAGTTGAAGCAAGTAACACAACGCGTGTAATCGATGGTGTGATTTTTAAAGTCGATGCACGATGCTTTGCAATCTCTGGAGCACCTGCCGCACATGGTGCAGGAGGTTTTATCGATGCGGAGTTTCAGGATGGAGCACTTACTGAGGTAACCGAGAATAGTACCTACCGGACAGAAGGTATTGCAGTAAGTTCGTCCGCTTCTCCATGCCAGAAATCCGATGATCAATAGCGTGAGTGAGGCCAGCACCAACGAGAAAATGCTCTTTATCCAGATTTCGGTAGGGGCAAATGTATAATGCTGAACTCCCAACACCTTTGCAAAAAGATTGTTAACAGCTCCGTAAACCGGACTAACTAATTCGGTAACCATCCGGCCGTATGCTCCGTAAGGATCCAGAATAGCCGAAACAATACCGATTCCGGCAACAACCCCTACAATAAAAACGGCGAGAACTACTATTCTCAGCACCGTTTTTGCAGCGGAAAAACTGTAGCGGCGTGTTTTTTTCGACTTTATTCTTCTGGCGAAGTAAGAAACAATATCCTGATATACTCCTGTGGGACAAATAACTGAGCAGTAAATACGTCCGAAAACCAGAGTGAGCACAGCAAGCACGACCAGTACAACTACATTGAGTGCTAACAGGGCCGGGATAAATTGAAATTCGGCTAAAAAAGCAAAATTCTTGTGCAATACGCCCGAGATATCGAGAAACAGCAGGGAAATAACAATAAAACAGGCTATTGCCAAAGCAATTCTCATTTTCTTTAACATGGTATCAGGTGGTTTTTAGTTGTTGAACAAGATTATCGATTTTCAATAAATCGGTGGGGATTTTTATGTTCTGTGGACAAGTAGGTTCACATTCACCGCAATTGATACAATGGTTTGCCTGTTCCAGTTCGGGAATAGTGCGGTTGTAATCTACCAGGAATGCCCTGGAAGCACGTTCGAATTCAGCATCACGTTGCCCTTCGAGATCAGGAAGGTTACTGTCCCAGGTCGCCTTGTTGTAATAAAGCAAGATTCCGGGAATATCAACCCCATACGGACAAGGAACACAATATTTGCAATCCGTACACGGTATGATTTTGTAGGTGCGGATAATTTCCGCTGCTTTTGCCAACATGTCTTTCTGCTTATCGGTGACCGGAACAAGGGGAGAATAGGTTTTTATGTTTTCCTGTAAATGTTCCATTAACGTCATACCGCTTAACACTACCATTACCTGTGGATGTGAACCCACAAACCGGAAAGCCCACTGTGCAGGCGTATCGCCAGGACGTTCTTCCTGCATCATTTCCGATACGGCACGGCTTACTTTTGCCAAACGGCTTCCCAGTAACGGCTCCATGATCATAACAGGAATATTTCGTTCCACCAGCCTGTTGTACATGTATTCCGCAGGAACACGGCCGTATTTCCAGTCGAAGTAATTCATCTGGATCATCACGAAATCCCAGTCCACAGGCTCTGCAAGCACCTTGTCAAAAAGAGGCTGATCACCGTGAAAAGACCATCCCAGATTCCGGATGCGTCCTTCTTTCTTTTCATTCAGCAGAAAGTCCAGCATCCCCCATTCTTTGTAAATACGTTCGTACATGACATCGCTGCTTAAGCTGTGCAGGTGATAGTAATCAAAATAATCTACCTGAAGTTTCTCCAATTGTTTGTGATACGTGGCAATGGCATCCTCTCTCGATTTCACACTGCCCGGCAATTTTGTTGCCAGGTAAAAGCTGTTACGGGGGTATTTTTTCAGGAGTTTACCGGTAACAATTTCCGATTCTCCCTGATGATACATCCATGCGGTGTCAAAATAGTTTATGCCATGTGCTATGGCGTAATCCACCAATTGTCCTGCTTTTTCTTCATCGATGAATTTTCTTATCCCTTCGGGTGTTTCTCGTTCCACGGTAGGATAACGCATCGTACCAAAACCGAGAAGCGAAATCTTGTCACCCGTTTTAGACAAGGCTGTATATGTCATTTTGTCGGTAGGAATATTGGTCAAATCCGGAACGGGTTGGCTCTTGTCGGTTTTTTTTGTGCAGCCGCCCAAATATAGGCTTGCCGGAATAACCGCAGCACCCAATCCCATGTATTTCAAAGCTGTTCTTCGCGAAATTTTTTGTTTTCCGTCATTTTCTTTCATAGCATACATGTTTTGTAGTATCTGACAAAAATAGTAAAATTCTTGCAAGATTAATTGTGGACAATATCAATTTTTTCTTTTTTTATTTTAATAAAAAAATAGTGTTGCACATTTTATAGTTATCGGACAATGGCCGGTATTATCGCTACTTTTTTTATTATCTTTGGATCAATATTTTCAAGTGGATGGTATTAAATAGATGCATCTTGCCTTTCTGCCTGACAGGATAGGGTTGTTGCGTTGCATATACATCCTTTTAATCGGTTGTGGGGGGCGGATATAAATTTTAAAAAAAGCTAATGAGAAAGGTATTGGTTGATTTATCAGCCCTGAATAATATATACAGTGGGTTTGGACAGATAGCGTTGACTTACGGCAAATATTTTGAGAATAATTATAAAAAAGAAACTGCTCGTTATTCTCTTACATTGCTGGTTCCTGACGATATGATAGGCAAGTTTGGCAACGAGGTCAACTACCTTTCATCATCCAAACGACTCAAAAGACGGTTTCCGTTTTTATTTCCAAAGTTTGATGTTTGGCACTCGACACATCAGTTAAGCAAGTTCAGGCCTTTCTATTCCGGCACAAAACAGATACTGACATTCCATGATCTGAACTATCTGTACGAAAGAAAAGGATTTAGCCGATACAGAAAACACCGTCAAATCCAGGGGAAAATAGACCGGGCAAATCAACTGGTTTGTATTTCTCACTTTACCAAAGAAGAAGTAGAGAGAAACCTGAACCTTAACGGAAAGAAATGCAGCGTGATTTACAATTATGTAGAGCCTTTTAATGAAAGTCTGGCTTCTAAACCCAGTATCGATATCAAAACGCCTTTTTTCTTCTCTATTGGTGCTTTGCGGAAAAAGAAAAACTTCCACGTCTTGCTTGATTTAATGAAGTTATATCCTGAAAAACATCTTTATGTCGCGGGTACTGAAGCCAAAAAAAAGAAAAAGAATGCGTATGCCCTGATGATGAAAGAACGCATCAAAAATGAGAAAATAACGAACGTTACCTTGCTTGGTGGAATTCTGCATAAGGAAAAAATATGGATGTATAAGAACTGCGAGGCTTTTCTTTTTCCTTCGTTGTTTGAAGGCTTTGGGTTGCCGGTAATTGAAGCCATGCAGTTTGGAAAACCGGTGTTCTCTTCAGCGGAAACAAGCCTGAAAGAAATTGGTGGACAGTTTGCTTATTTCTGGGACCATTTTGATGCATACTCCATGAAATCTCTAATAGATAGTAACTTGGAGGGATTTTATAACGACAAAGAATGGATGCGGAAAGAAAAACAATATGCGGAATCATTTTCGACTAACAACCATTTCGAAGAGTATGAAAAGCTATATGAGTCCATATGAAATAGATCTGGTTTATCTGTGGGTCGATGGTAGTGACCCGGAATGGTTGGCCAAAAAAAGAGAATATTTAGAGAATAAAACCGGCTTGAATATCGAAGCCACTTCAAAGGCGCGTATCGCCGACAATGATGAATTAAGATATTCACTGCGTTCTGCAGAGAAATATGCTCCCTGGATCCGGAAAGTTTTTATCGTTACCGATGAGCAAAAGCCCAAATGGCTTAATCTGAAAAACGAAAAGGTGGAAATCATAGATATCCGTGCGCTTATTCCGCCCGAAGCCTTGCCATGTTACAACTCGGTTATCATTGAACATTTTTTATATAAAATTCCCGGCTTATCGGAGCATTTTCTTTACGCTAACGACGATATGTTTTTCAATGCTGAAATAGGTCCTGAATTCTTTTTTAATTCCGAAGGAATGCCGATTGTGCGGTTGCAACGTGCATTTTTAGGAAAGTGGATGAGTCGAATTAGGGGGTTATTCAATATTCCTACCAATATCTATCGAAAGACCATTGACAGAGCAGCCGGATTAATCAAAGAGAAATTTGGGAAATATTATTCCGGAACTCCGCACCATAATATAGATTCGTATCTGAAAACAGATTACAGAAACGTGGTAGAAAAAGATTTCAGGAATGAGATTTTATCGACCCTGATCAATCACCTGAGAAGCGAACACGACATCCAACGGATCGTTTACTTATACTATGCCTTGGTAAAAAAAAGGGGAGTGCTCCGTTACGTGAGCCGAAAAGAATCTTGTCGTATCCGGCTGCAAAAACCTGATTTTATGGATTATATCATGTCGTATAATCCAGTGCTTTTCTGTCTGAACGATACTCATCGGGCAACAGATAAAGATCGTGAGAGGGTGAAGCCCTTTTTAGAAGCTCTCTTTCCTGAAAAATCGGGTTATGAACTGTAGGATAGAGACAATATTACAATTCAAAGCTCGACTTTTCTGGGAGAATACTTTCAAAAGATGCTTTTAATTCTTTGAGCTTTTTATCGTAGTTCCGAATATGTATGTTGTCATTTAAGCAGACAAGTTTGTATTTTTGTTCGCGGACAGCACGGATTGCTTTTTTAGATTTCAAAATAAGAGGGAACATCTTTGTGTCTTGATAGGTGTTGTAGGGTAGGAATTTTGAAGTGCAAATTTGCCAGGTCTTGAATAATTCAGGTGTAAGGTCGGAAGAACTTCTGAACCTGTTTTTCGACATTTCGGTCAATTCCTTTCCACAATTATCCCAAACTTCATGAAACGTAGATTTTAGAAAAGGCTGCGCATTGTGCGGGGTTCGCAGTGTCACAAACTTATTGTATGGTTTTAGCAGATATGCTAACCTTCTCCTTTTGCCGTACGATTCATGAAACCATTTATCGTAATCCCTTTTTAAAACCTCTTTTTTATCAAAAAACTTATTGATCAGTCTGATGTTATTCTTCAGCATCTTACCAAACTGAGAACGTCCAAAGTTAGTGCGAAAAGTGGCAATGTCTTTAGGAAGTCCATTTTCGAAGAAACGAGTTGCAGGGGTATGGTCTGTTACAAAAAAATCATCGTTAAAATAGACAAATTGTTCCGCTAAATCGGGGATTTTATGCAAATAAATTTCTATCAAATTTGAATTGAATACAGGTAGATATTGTTCAGGAATAAAATCTTCGTGATTAACTATATGCAGCTTTGAATGATTCTCATTTAGCCATTCTGGTTTTTGTCCGCAGGTGACAAAATGAATTTTTCGTACCCAAGGGGTAAATTTTTCTATTCCCCTGAACCAGTATTTTAGTAGCCCATAGTCTCTGAATCTAGCTTCTGACAACTCATTTACCGTGTTGTCTATTTTCCCCGAATAGATGGCAAAATCTTTTTGCCATCTCGGGTCATTCATATCTACCCAGGTTATTACAAAATCAATTTCCACTTCTTTGTTTTAAGAATTCAGGCGAAAGAATAAAAAATACCAACAAATCGTGAGGTTGTTGGAATAGTTTTCTGCTGACAGTTTATTTAATTTGTTTTGAATTTAAATTTGATGCCTGCCAGTTCTTCGTTAGCTTGAGTGATTTTACTCTTCAGGTCCTCTTTGTAGGTTGCCAATTTTTGCCGGAGTGATTCATCTCCAGTTGCGATCATCTGCAACGCAAGAATAGCGGCGTTAAGTGATCCGTTAATGCCAACAGTGGCAACCGGGATTCCCGGAGGCATTTGCACGATGGCAAGCAGTGCGTCCATACCGTCCAGTGAAGCTTTTATAGGGACGCCGATAACGGGAAGTGTGGTCATTGACGCAATTACACCCGGCAAATGGGCCGCCATCCCAGCTGCTGCTATTATAACCTTTATTCCCCGTTTTTCGGCATTCCTGGCAAATTGCTCAACAGCTTCGGGTGTGCGATGTGCAGAAAGTGCGTTTATTTCGAACGGAACTTCCATTTCGTCAAAAAAACAGGCAGCCTTTTCCATGACGGGTAAGTCGGAAGTACTGCCCATTATTATACTTATTATTGGATCCATCTGTTTACTGTCCTATGAGGGCTTTGTACGCATCACTTGAGAGAAGCTCATTGAGATCGGCTTCCTCTTCGATAGTTACTTTTACGATCCATCCTTCTCCGTAGGGATCTTGGTTTACCAGTTCAGGTTGGTCATCCAGCTTGGGATTGACTTCAAGTACCTCGCCGGTTATGGGCATCAAAAGATCAGAAACGGTCTTTACTGCCTCAATACTGCCAAAAACGGCTCCTTTGTCAACCTTTTCTCCTTCTGTTGTGATATCAACAAAAACAATTTCTCCCAGTTCGCTTTGTGCGAAATCGGAAATGCCGATGTAAGCCTCGTTTCCGTCAACTTTCACCCATTCATGGTCGCTTGAATACTTTAAATTTTCAGGAAAATTCATAGAAGTTATTTTTTTAATGTGAGTGGTTTTAATTGTAGGGTAAAAATACTATATATTTTCTTTACTGCAAAATCTTTTTAAGTAAAGGGATACAGCACTAAATATGCGTTCCGATCCATACAAAGAGAAAAGAAATGATAAATCCGAGGAAAAACCCTCCGACAACCTGTCCGAAAGTATGTCTTCGTAATATTAATCTCGATACGCCAACCAATCCGGCTACTGCGAAAAGTGCCATGAACAGGTAAAAGGGATTGGATTTTTCAATGAAATAACTTACCGACATTACCCCCCCCAGCAAACCGCCGATACCGAACATATGAGCGCTAATTTTCCACCAAATGGTAATGAATATAGCGATGAGGATAACCGCAATGGAAGAAGCAACAAGCATAAGAAACCATCCAGGCATTCCAATCCGGTAATAGTAAAATATCATAACGAGGTAAGAAACCAACACAATGGAATAGGGGATAAAACGTTCCTTTCGGATCTTGAGTGACAGGTCGGAAATTAATTTCAATTTGTATACCGCGTAGATAAGGATACCGGGAACCGCAAATGAAAAAAGAATCACAGGTGCCATTATTGTCCAAAACTGATTGGCAAACAATAATTTGAAATGCGTGTAAACAAAAAGCAGTAAAATACTGTATACAGGCATTAATAACGGCTGGAAAACTGACGATATAATTCGGGCAAATTGATTCATTGCTGGGTTATGCTTTTGAAACGGCAAAGTTAAATTTTTTTTCTTAAACGTGCCACAGGAATATTCAACTGTTCGCGATATTTTGCGACTGTTCGACGGGCAATGATGTACCCTTTATTGTTCAACAGTGCGGTCAGCTGCTCGTCGGTAAGCGGTTTGGAGGGATTCTCGTTTTCAATGCACTCCTTCAGGAGAGATTTTACTTCGCGAGACGATATATCTTCTCCTGCTTCGTTTTGCATCGCTTCGGAAAAGAAAAACTTCAGTGGATAAACGCCGTTATTGGTTTGTACGTATTTACTGTTGCTTACCCGGGATATGGTGGATATGTCGAACCCTGTCTTTTGGGCAATGTCTTTAAGGATCATGGGTTTGAGCATTGTCTCGTCTTCTGTGACGAAAAAATCGTATTGAAAATTTACAATGGCCTCCATGGTTCTCTGCAGCGTGTTTTGCCGTTGTCGGACTGCATCGATAAACCATTTTGCCGAATCTACCTTTTGTTTCATAAACAAAACGGCTTGCTTGGCATCGTTGCTCATACTCTCTTTGTTTTGAGCGTATCCTTGCAGCATTTCGGAAAAGTCGCGGTTTATTTTTAACTCCGGGATATTTTTGTTGTTCAGGTACATGCTGATTTCACCGTTGTAAGACTCCACGATAAAGTCAGGGGTAATGTTGCTCATGGCCACTTCTATTGAATCACCCAAAGCACTGCCGGGCTTGGGGTTGAGTGAAACTATCTCATGGATGGCATCGCGTAAGTCGTCTTGTGAAATATTTAGTTGACGCATGATTTTCTCGTAGTGTTTACGCGAAAACTCTTCGAAATAATTGGAAATAATTTCCAGCGCCAACCTATTTCCCTTTGTAGGCTCGTTCCGTTGCAACTGAAGCCTGAGGCATTCCTGCAAATCACTTGCTCCAACACCTGCGGGGTCGAGATCCTGGATTATTTCCAGGATGGATTGTAAATTCGTTTCCGGAACATCCAGGTTTTGTTGAAACAACAGGTCATCGGATATGGCTTGCAGGCTTCGTTGCAGATACCCGTTCTCATCAAGGTTACCGATAATGTACTCGGCAATTTTCTGATCCCGGGCATTCAGTTGGCGTAAACCAATCTGTTCCAGCAGAATTTCATTGAGGCTTTTATCATCCGAGTAAGTTGCTTCGATAAAATCGGGTTCGCTTTTTCTGTGGGATTTGTTTAACTGGTAATCCGGGATATCTTCTTCGGAAAAATAATCACCCAACACAATATCCTCTTCCGACAAGTTATCTTCACTTTCCGGAAACTCATCGGAACTTTCCGGATTAAGCTCTTCATTTCCTTCTTCCAACGCAGGATTATCTTCCAGCTCCTGCTTTATTTTGTCTTCCAGCTCTACAGAATTCAATTCAACCAGTTTTATCACCTGCATCTGTAGAGGCGATAACTTTTGAGTTTGTTTGAGTTCCTGTTGTTGCCTAAGTGCCATAAATGACTTCTAATCCTATTTTGAGAAAACAAAGATAGCTAAATAACCTTTTTTGTTATTCAACTTAACTATTTTTTTGTCAATACCGTTGAGAGGAATCGGCCTGCCAAGCGTAGAACTAACAATCGTCATCGTCATATCCTGCTTTACAGGTAAGCGGAGCGAGTGCGTAAGCGTCGTACTCATCATAGGCCGGGCCGGGTTTACCGTTGTAAACAATGATCCGGTCGGTCCTCACCTCATCACCGTTTTCGAAAACCATAAATTGTCCCGATTCTTGTTTACTAACGATTGCTGTTACTTTTCCGTTCGATTCTTTCAGATGCGGAAACTGATTCGCGTCAAAATAGATCACCTTGACCGAACCTTTTTTGATTTCTTGTTGAAACAGATCAAAAAAATCGGGATCAATGGGGGTGTATGCAGACAGTTTCATTTCTTTATTCTCCTTTCATGGATTAAACAGTGCAATATGGGTTTGAGTTCATTCAGTTCTTTATGTATGCTTTATATATTTTTATTTTAAGAGTTTTCTTGTGCGAAAAATTTATATCTTTGGTCATATAAATTCAAAAATCTTTCTTTCAAAAATCAATAGTTATGAGAAGATTATTTATCGTTTTGGGGTTGTTTTTGACAACAGGAGTCTTTTTTATTGTAAATGCACAAAGTAATAAAATCGTACTGGGAGAGTGGAAGTACAGTGTGCCGGAAGCACCTTTCGGATACGAAAAAGGGGTGATTTTCCTTGAAGAAAAGGATAAGTCATTATCGGGCAATCTCGTTTTCGATTCAGGTCTTAAGGTGAAGTTATCCGATGTTTTTCTCAAATCCGACACATTAAAATTGGGTGTTTATGTTGAATCGGAGTATGTTACTGTAGTTTCGAAGGTCAAAGGCAATGAAATGGAGGGTAAGGTAGATACTTCCATGGGGGTTATGAGGCTGAAAGCCGAGAAAATTGTACCGCAGACCAAAAAGAAACAGGGAAGTTAACCGTCGGTTTTTTTCCCCATCCGATTGCATTGGGAAATCAGGTGAATGCTTTTTTCTACTGCATCCAATTTATTATTGGAAAGGTCGATCCAGTTAATCTCCTTGTCCCTTTTGAACCACGTCATTTGTTTGCGGGCATAGTTTCGAGAATGTTGTTTTATTTTCCCGATGGCAAAATCAAGGGTGCAATTCCCGTCGAAATAATCGAAAAGTTCTTTGTAACCCACGGTATTTAAAGAATTCAGGTGTCGTTTCGGATAAAGTTCCCAGGCTTCTTTCACTAAGCCGTCCTCAATCATTTGGTCAACGCGGCGGTTGATACGTTCATATAATTCTTCCCGCGGGCGCATAAATCCGATTTTTACAATGTTAAAATTCCTTTCTTTTCTCGGATTCGTTCGCAGTGATGAATATGGCCTTCCTGCCATAAGGCATACTTCGAGCGCATGAATTACCCGCTTGGGATTTTTCAAGTCAACCTGGTTGTAAAAAACCGGATCCAAGATTTTCAGGCGGGAACGAATAGCATCCAACCCTTCTTTCAGGTAAAGGTCATGAATTTCTTTTCGTAATTTTTCGTCGATGGTCGGGATTTCGTCAATCCCTTGACAAACAGCATCGATGTACATCATTGAGCCACCAGACATCACCACAAACGAATGGGTTTGCAGAAGGTTTTCGATAAGCGGAACAGCATCTTCCTCAAACTGGCTGGCACTGTAATAATCTTCAGGCTCAAGAGTTCCTACAAAGTAGTGGGGAATACGTCCTAGTTGATCGTTGGTAGGCGCCGCCGTACCGATGACCATTTGTTTGTATATTTGCCTGGAATCTGAGGATATTACGGGGCTATTCAACCGTTCAGCTATCTGAAGGCTTACTTCAGTTTTGCCCACGCCTGTAGGTCCCAGAAGCACGAGCAAAGTGTTCATAAAACAGGTAGTTTGTTGCGGTTCAGGAAGATGATTATTTCGTCAAAACAAGTGAAGTCAATAGAGGTCGCTTTCTTCTGCTGATATCTCAATATCGTCTAACCCGTCGAAGCCCTCTTTGTCGAGTTCGTTCAAATCGAAACTTTCATCTCCGAAAAAGGACTCATCTACGTCCAGCGATGCCGAGGTGCTTGCGATCTCATCGAAATTAAGGAATTGTTTGGGCGCTTCTCCTACGGAGAGTGTACATATCGGTTTTTTCAAGCTTTTACCGGTAATAATCTCCGAGAGCTCAATAAACAATGCTCTCTCGGTAAGGTAGTCAAATACGAAAAGCAATTTTTGTTTTTCATCTTCCAAGTAGTCGTTCAGCACGCATTCAGCCATCGTATAAGGGTCTTCATCGGAATAAGTGTCCATTTCCACAAGAGTGATTTCCTGCTCTTTACGCCAGTTGTCGTCACAAAGAAAGAAAGAAGCCATCTCGCTTTCATTGAAACCGGTGCAGTCGACAATCGCTTTGAATAAATCCAAGAAAGTATTGTCGGCATCTATTTTTATTTCTCTTTTGAAGTTTTCTACTTCATCCGATATAATTGCGAATCTGAAAATCATAAAAAAGCGTTTTAATACTCGTTTATTTGATTTCAAAGGTAATAAAAACTTTTTTAAATAAAAGATGATTTATCTACAAAAACTTGTGTTGAAAACATCTCCGATAATTTTATGACAAAGCTGTTGGAATATTTGAAAATTTGTAGTACTTTTGCATCACTTTTCTGAAAAGAAATATAAAATTCTTCAGTAGCTCAGTCGGTTAGAGCATCTGACTGTTAATCAGAGGGTCGCTGGTTCAAGTCCAGCCTGAAGAGCGAAAAATAACGTTAGAAAAAGAGAAGTGAAATTCTTCAGTAGCTCAGTCGGTTAGAGCATCTGACTGTTAATCAGAGGGTCGCTGGTTCAAGTCCAGCCTGAAGAGCGAAAAGAGAGTGGGTAGTAATGCTCACTCCTTTTTCTTTTAGCGTGTATGATATTTTCAGAATGTCCCTCGTAAACAATTTTGCGCAACGCTCGTTTAATGAAAAACAATCCGATCATGAAGAAAATTCTTATAACAACTGCCCTGCACAGAGAATCTTTAGCAGAACTTTTTGAGAAGTTTGAAGTTTTTATGCCACAGGATAAAGACATGAAACGCGACCAGGTACTGGAAATGATTTCTGATTATGAGGTTGTAATACCTAACTTCAGTTTTTTTACCGATAAGGAAATAATGGACAGGGGAGTGAGGTTGGAGGTGATTGCTAACTACGGTGTCGGTTACAATAATATTGATGTGGAATACGCAACCCAGAAAGGAATTGTGGTAACCAACATTCCCAAAACGACGTGCGAACCTACGGCTGAATTGGCATTTGCCTTGTTGCTTGCCGCAGGAAGGCGAATTGGGTATTATGACCGGAAGCTACGCGAACACCGGGCGGTTGACTGGGGTGTGTACGGAGATGCCGGATTGCCTATTTTTGGAAAAACCTTGGGTATAATCGGAATGGGAAGAATCGGACAAGCCCTGGCGCGACGTGCAGTAGCTTCAGGGATGAATATAATCTATCATAACCGGAACCGGTTAAGTCCGGAAATTGAAGAACGTTATGGTGCTTCATACGTCTCTTTTGATGAGTTACTGCGAATGGCAGATTTTATTTCACTGAATGCACCTTCCACTTCTCAAACCTTAAAGTTGATCGGAGAAAAAGAGTTTTCCGTAATGAAACCTACAGCGGTATTTATTAATACAGCCCGAGGAAATATGGTCGATGAAAAAGCATTGGCTCAAGCGCTGAAAGAAAAAAAAATATGGGCTGCCGGGCTTGATGTATATGAAAATGAACCAAAAATCTCTTCCGAGTTACTGGTGTTGGATAATGTGGTACTTTCGCCTCATGCCGGAACCAGAACCATTGAAGACCGTCATCGGATGGCGGAGGAAATGGTGCATAATATTATTGGTTTTTACGAAGGCAAATACGAGGTGTCCCGGGTAAATTGATGGACGTAGAGTTTTGAACACAATACCCTACGCTAAATTCTAATTAGCATGACAGCAGAAAGTGTAAAACAACAGGTGTTCTCTTTTGGAAATCCCCAAAAAGCAGAACATTCCAAGTATTTTTTCAAGACCGGAAAAGGTCAGTACGGTGAAGGCGACCGGTTTATAGGAAGTACTGTCCCCGAAACGAGAAAGGTGGCTAAAGCTAACAAAAACCTTTCGTTTGACGAACTCGGGAAACTGTTGAATGACGAGTATCACGAATGTCGTTTTTGTGCTTTGGTCATTCTGTCTGAGCAATTTGAAAAAGCCTGCAACACGGGGCGTAAAGAAATTTTTGAATTTTACCTTGCCCATACTCACGGTATCAATAATTGGGACCTGGTGGACGTGTCGGCTTACCATATTGTAGGGGAGTGGCTTCTGGACAAAGACAGGTCGGTCCTGTATCAACTGGCCAGCAGTGAAAACCTCTGGGAACAACGGATAGCCATTATTTCCACATTGGCCTTTATCCGAAAAAAAGATTTTACAGATACGTTGAAACTTGCTGAAAAGTTTCTTACCCATCGTCACGATTTAATGCACAAAGCCTGTGGCTGGATGTTGCGTGAAGCCGGTAAACGCGATGAAAAAACATTAACCTGTTTTCTGGACACACATTATACGGAAATGCCCCGGACAATGCTGCGATACGCCATCGAGAAGTTAACGCCGGAGCAGAAAAAAAAGTACATGATGAAAGAAGTCCAGAATTAGCACCCATTATCGAACATGTTTCAAACCCATCACTTAACCAACGGCTTACGCATTATTCATCACCCTTTCCCCTCGGAAATATCCTACTGTGGAATAGCCATTAATACGGGTTCCCGTGACGAATTTCCGGACGAACAGGGGATGGCACATTTTGTGGAGCATATGTTGTTTAAAGGAACTGAAAAGCGCCAGGCACATCATGTCATTAACCGCATGGAGAACGTGGGCGGCGAACTTAACGCTTATACCACAAAGGAAGAAACGTTTATTTACGCTACGTTTTTATCCGAATATTTTGAGAGAACAGTGGAGTTGTTAAGCGATATGGTTTTTCATTCCACTTTTCCCGAACATCAGATAGAAAAAGAAAGAGACGTTATTTTAGATGAAATGAATAGTTATGCCGACTCACCGTCTGAGTTGATATTTGATGATTTTGAAAATCTCTTGTTTCCTAATCACGAGATAGGGCATTACATACTGGGAACATCTGAGTCGTTACTTGCTTTGGATAAGAAAAAAGTGGACGATTTTGTAAACAGGCAGTACTCCCCTGCGAATATGGTTTTGTTTTCATTCGGAAAAACTCCTTTTTCCAAAGTGGTACGCTTGACTGAACAATACTTCGGTTTCCCCGATACCCGGTATTTATTATCCAAAAAGCGCGAACGTCCCCTGAGCGAAACAGCAAAAAAGAGCCGGATTGGAAAAGGTACCGCCCAAACGCATGTTATCCTCGGAGCCCGCACTTTTGATATGTTTCAACCGGACAGGTACGCTCTTTATTTGTTGAATCATATTGTTGCCGGGGGAGCTACCAACAGCCGGCTTAACAATTCGTTGCGTGAAAAAAACGGATTGGTCTATAACGTGGAATCGAACGTAACGTTGTACACCGATACGGGGCTGTTTTCCGTCTATTTTGCCTGCGATAAAAGACAAGTGGAACGGTGTTTAAAGCTTATCAATAAAGAGTTAAGAAGGATTATAGAGATTCCTTTGTCCTCAGGTCAACTGGCAACTGCAAAAAGACAATATAAAGGACAGCTGGGCATCGCTTCTGAAAACAATGAAAGTATCTCCCTGAGAATGGCTAAAAGCTATCTTCATTTTAATCATTACCTTCCTTTGGAAGAGGTTTTTTCCCAAATAGATGCCATAAGTGCAGTGCAACTGCAGGAATTGGCAGAGAAATTGTTCTTCCCGGAACAACTGTATCAGTTGAAATACGTGTGATTTAAGTAGTCTTTATCCCTAACAAACATCAAAAAAGCATCAATAGGCAGAATTTTTGTTAAAAACCTGTTGAGAAATTCCACACAGTTCCCATTCTCATTTTGTGGCTGTTTTAATCTGGATTACATTTGATGCATGCTTTTTGTTAAGCATCCGTTGAAAAATTCAAAACCGAACAAAAAAAACAAAACGGTTGTTTATTAAGCGTATCAGAAGTGTAATGAACATTGTTTTTGAACAGGCTATATTTATTAATTAAACAATTAAATTATGAAAAAATTAAGATTATCGTTAGTGGTTGCCATGCTGGCTATAGTAACGGCAGCAAGTGCACAATTGAATCTGGGGATTAAAGGCGGCGTTAATATGTCGAATTTTTACGGTGATGAATTGACCGACAAAAATATGAAAATTGGTTTTCATGTCGGTCTAGCTGCAGATTATGACTTTGCCCCGAGCATGGCTATTCAAACCGGATTATTTTTCACGACGAAAGGGGCTAAATACAGTGGCTCTCTGGGAACCGTTTCAGGAGACATTACTGTAAATCCGATGTACTTACAACTCCCCGTTCACTTCGCTTATAAACAGGAGGTGACTCCGGGTACCCGTATTGTATTTCACGCAGGTCCTTATGTCGCATACGGGGTTGGGGGAAAATCGAAACTTAAAGTATCGTCCGGTAGTAGTTCAACAGAAAGTGAGGGCGTTAATGTTTTTGGAGAAAACAAAATGCTTAAACCGTTTGATGCCGGTTTAGGACTTGGCGTTGGTGCAGAATTCAGTCGCTTTCTGGTTGATGTCGGATGGGATATGGGTCTGGTTAATATATCCAATTCAAGTAGTGGAAACGTAAAAAATCAAAACGCCTACCTCTCCGTAGGTTACAAATTCTAATTTTTCAGAATTATAAACGTTGGAAACACCGCTTTTTGGGCGGTGTTTTTTTATTGTAAGCAGTAATCTTTTGTGAATTTTTTCAACCGATAGTGAGGGTTTTTTGTTTCCCTGCGTCTTATTATCGGAAGTGAGAAACAACATCACTTCGTTGAATTTTTAAACAAACTAACTATTAATTTAAAAAAGTTATGAAAAAGATTGTATTGGCATTGGCCATGGTGGCCATGGTTGGAGCTGTGAGCGCTCAGGGATTGTCTCTAGGAATTAAAGGCGGAGTAAACATGTCGAATTTTTACGGAAAAGAGGTAAAAGACACCAAGATGAAATTAGGTTTTAACGTGGGTATAGCAGCTGATTATGAATTTGAATCCAATGTGGCTATTCAGTCCGGATTGTATTTTATTACGAAAGGAGCAAAACTATCTTCCACAAAAATAGACCAGAAAGTAGGAGACATTAAGCTTTCGGGTACGGTGGATAAAACAGCCAATGCCATGTATTTGCAGATCCCTCTGCACCTTGCCTATAAAATAGATGTAACCCCCGGGGCGCGTGTTGTGTTGCATGCCGGTCCCTATGCGGCCTATGGAGTTGGAGGCAAAATAAGCGGTAAGTCAACTGTAAAAGTTTCAGGCAATGTGCCGGCAGATCAAAAAGCAGCAGTCGACGCTGCCCTTAAACAGATAAATGCTTCTACAAACAGTGTTAATACTTTTGATAAGAAAATGGGGTATAAGCCTTTCGACGCTGGTGTCGGTATAGGTGTTGGTGCCGAATTCGGTTCTTTCCTTGTCGATTTGGGATGGAATATGGGCTTGCTCAATATTTCTAGAAATAAAGAAGTTAACGTAAAAAGTCAAAATGCGCACCTTGCAGTAGGTTTCAAATTTTAAGAAGACCTGTTTAAATAGTGATTACAAAGACACCGCTTTCAGTAAGGCGGTGTCTTTTTTGCGCTGTGCACGACAATTAATTATTTTTGACGATTAAGGATGAATTGTTGTAGAGATAAACCAGTTTGTCTTTTTTTTCTTATTTTTGTCCGTACTAAAAAAAACGAATGAAACGATTTCTTCTTTTATATCTTTCACTGTGTTCCGTTTGGTTATCCTATTCGCAGGTTGGGCTGCAACAACTCCTCAATAATGCCGCCTTGAAGCATGCCTCGGTAGGTATTCAGGTCACGGACCTGAATACCGGGAAAACAATTGTTTCGCACGATCCGCAAAAATCGCTTACGCCGGCATCGATAACAAAGGTTATTACTTCCGCAACGGCCCTGGAGCTGTTGGGTAGCGAGTATAGATACGTTACACAGGTGACTTTGGATGAGAGTGATCCTACAAGGATCCTGGTGCTTGGCTCGGGTGATCCCACGCTTGGCAGTGATGTCTTTGGCGACAACACGACCGCATTTTTCATCAATACCACCGATGCGCTGAAGAAAGAATTGCAGCCGGATCAAGAATACAGCATTTACGTAGTCGATAACCTGTTCGGATACGACGGTATTTCGCCCGAATGGACTTGGATTGATATCGGAAATTACTACGCCTCGGGAAGTTACGGGATAAGTATTTTTGATAATACATATAAACTTTTTTTTAATACTTCTGCCAGGATCGCCCCGCCCCGGATTCTTCGGACGGAGCCGGATATGAAAAAGATCCGGTTCACCAATTTTCTTACACTAAATACGACGGGAAGTGATAATGGTTACATCTATGGTATTCCGTTTTCATACGAGAGAACAGTGAAAGGGAATATTCCTGCTGGAAAGGCCGAGTTCAGCATCAAGGGCGATATCCCTGATCCGGGTCTTTTTTTAGGTGAAACGCTGGCTGATTATCTTGTCCGTTCGGGGATAAAAATAAGTCAAGTAGAAACTGCAAGGACAGATTATCTGGCAAAAAAACAGGTACAGTATAAACCGGGAAAGATCGTTCACACGCAAACTTCACGGCCGATGAAAGATATCGTGCAGGAGGTGAATGTAAAGAGCAATAACCATTACGCAGAGCATTTGCTCAGGATAATCGGAAGAACACAAAATACCGATATATACAGCGATGCGCTTCAGGCAGGGATCGATTATGTAAAGAAATTTTGGGAACAACAAGGGATTTCTACCTCGTCGCTTACGTTGCATGACGGGTCCGGACTTGCACCTCAGAATGCGTTCAGCCCGGCATTCCTGACCGAAATTCTGGCATATATGTACACGAAAAGCAAAAATTCGAAAGTTTTTTTCGATTCGCTACCCAAAGCCGGAAAAGACGGTACATTACGCAGTTTTATGCGCAACACGAAATACGAGGGCAAAATATCAGCAAAAAGCGGAAGTATTGGCGGAGTGCAGTGCTATTCAGGCTATCTTATTGATGGAAACAAGCAATATGCCTTCACGGTGATGATTAATAAATTCAATGGCACCCGCTCACAAGTGAGGAGTGCCATTGAGAAATTTTTATTGAGTTTGTAAATCCAATTTTCTGATTTACAATCGATTTGTTACTTGCCAATGCAAAAGAAAATAGCTATTCAAAGTAAAGTGTACGTTGCAGTGGGGGCAAAAAGTGTGTAATTATCATCATATTATTGAATTAGTTATTCTCTACATCCGCTCATTCTAATTTCCGTTTGATAAACCATTAATGAGTCATTGCATAAGGTACCCATGTCAATAACATAAGCTTCTTTACCTTTACGTGCAAGAGAATTTAATTCATTCCTTGTAAGAGAGTCGAAATTTTCCAATAAATACCGTTCATTGTGAAAAATAATTGTATCGAGAAAAGTTATAGGAGCCTTAAACTTTTTATCGAAACGTTCTAAATAAGGAGATTCTACATGTACAAAATGTAACTCCTCACAATCTTCGTGAATAAATGAGTATTGGAGATTCTCTTCCCGTTCATTATTCTGTTTATTCACTCTTGAGTGATCCGTGAATTCAAAGTTTGGAGAATTTCGATTCAATATTACATAAACATGTTTTGTTTGCTGCGTTGTGTTGTTGTCTTTTTTCTGCAAAAAGAATCCGTAAATTGTTAGCAAAGGTATTATAAAAATAGAGTATGCTTTCATTGTTTTTATTCTTCACATTTCCACTTTTTAGAAATTGGTAAGACATTTTTTTCTCTGTAATACTTATCTAAAGAATCTTTTTTTTCAGGAGTTAATGACTTATAAGCGTTTGTACCTTCTAAGCCCTTCCACGCAAGCGATTCATAAAAGGTAACGCGATTATTGCCGTTTAATCCCCTTGCAATAAGTTCAGTCCATACCCTTTCATAATTATCTTGTGTCTGATGGAGTTTCATCAATTCCTGAGTCAAGGTGGTTACCCAGTTCTGGGCCATAAAGTTGTGTTCTACGTCCTGGCTTCCCCCCTGTACCAGCCAACTATATTCATTAAAATCCTTATCTAATGTGGTTGTTTTTAACGTTCGATTGCTTGTATATAAATTAATAAATATAACTATAATTATTTCTGACTACTTATATAAGATTATGGTGCGAAAATAAGGTTTTAATTAAAAGTAGTGTGTATCTACTTGTTAAATATAATTAAAATAGATAAAATAAGTGGCATTTCCTTTTTCGGCAATAGTTTTTTTTGCCATAAATGAATAAATTCAATGGCACCCGCTCACAAGTGAGGAGTGCCATTGAGAAATTTTTATCGACGTTGTAGTACTATGGAGGTTTTTATTTCACAATTTCCAACAACTCAATTTCGAAAACCAGGGTGGAGTAGCCTTTTATATCACCTCTACCTGTGGCTCCATAACCCAATTGCCAGGGAATCCATACCTCCCATCTATCTCCTACCTCCATGTGTTGTAAGGCAGTGCTGAATCCGTCAATTAATTCGCTGCCCACGGTAAATTTACTGGGAACATTATTCCTGTCGGCGGTTGAGTCAAAAATCACTTTGTTCTTAAAAAGATTCCCGTCATCGCCGGTAAATGTATCCTCCTTGGTCCAATACCTTTTGAACCAACCGGTGTACAACACACTGACTTGATCCGTAAAATAAGGCGTTTCCCCGGTATCACCGTCGGTGATCTCTTTGTACATGATGTGTCCGTTTCCCGATTGGGATTCAATTTTTGTGTATTCTGAGCTTGCAGTAATTTTCGCAAATTGCTTCTCGTTATCCATCTTGAACTCATCATCAAAACTGACTGTCTTCTCGCAGGAAACAAGAAACAGGGACAAGCAGGCAACGACGAAGGAGTATAATGTTGTTTTCATATTCTTTAAAGATTTTTAGAACCAGGACCCAATTGCAAAGATTGTGTTCTGACTTCTGATGTCTTTTTATTTATTAAGTTTTTTAAGCAACTGTTTTATGTCGGTGTTGAATGAAATTTCTTTCTCAATTTCGTTGATGGTAACCCGTTTTTGCTCCATCGTGTCCCGGTCACGAACCGTCACGGTGTTGTCTTTTAATGTCTGGTGGTCAACGGTGACGCAGTAAGGCGTGCCAATAGCATCCTGGCGGCGATAGCGCCTGCCAATGCTGTCTTTTTCGTCGTACTGACAAGCAAAACTGAATTTTAATGCATCCATTATTTCAGTTGCTTTTTCGGGCAATCCGTCTTTTTTTACCAAGGGAAGGACAGCTAGTTTCACGGGAGCTATGGCTGCAGGAATTTTCAGCACTACGCGAATTTCCCCGCCTTCCAGTTTCTCTTCGCAATAGGAGCTGGTGAGGACTGAAAGAAACATCCGATCTACCCCGATAGAAGTTTCCACTACGTAAGGAACGTAGGAACTGTTGAGTTCCGGATCGAAATACTGCATCTTCTTGCCCGAGTATTTTTCGTGTTGGGACAAATCAAAATCGGTGCGGGAGTGAATTCCTTCCACTTCCTTAAAGCCGAAAGGCATGCGAAACTCAATGTCTGTAGCGGCATTGGCGTAATGGGCCAACTTGTCGTGGTCGTGAAATTGATAATTTTCATTGCCGAAACCGAGAGCCTGATGCCATTTTAATCGCTCCTTTTTCCAATATTCAAACCAGTCGAGTTCTGTGCCCGGCGCTACAAAAAACTGCATCTCCATCTGTTCGAACTCGCGCATGCGGAAAATAAACTGACGGGCAACGATTTCGTTACGAAAAGCCTTGCCAATCTGTGCGATGCCGAAAGGAACTTTCATCCGACCGGTTTTTTGCACATTAAGGAAGTTGACGAAAATGCCCTGCGCCGTTTCTGGCCGGAGGTATACCTTCATGGCACCCTCAGCAGTAGAGCCCATTTCCGTGGCAAACATCAGGTTGAACTGGCGTACTTCTGTCCAGTTCCTGGATCCGCTTACCGGACAGGCTATTTCACAATCAACAATGAGTTGACGCAGGTCATCAAGATTACTGTCATTCAATGCTTTTGCAAACCGGGCATGGACCTCGTCGCGTTTTTGTTGATTCTCCAATACGCGCGGATTGGTTTCGCGATACATCTTTTCATCAAAGCTGTCCCCGAACCGTTTGGCTGCCTTTTCAACTTCCTTCTCTATTTTCTCGTCAATCTTTGCCAAGTATTCTTCAATCAATACATCGGCCCGATAACGTTTTTTGCTGTCTTTATTGTCTATCAGCGGATCGTTAAAAGCATCCACGTGCCCCGAAGCTTTCCATATAGTTGGATGCATAAAAATGGCAGAATCAATCCCCACCACGTTCTCGTGCAGTAAGGTCATGCTGTCCCACCAATATTTTTTGATGTTGTTTTTCAGTTCAACACCCATTTGCCCGTAGTCGTAAACGGCGCCTAACCCATCGTAAATCTCGCTCGATGGAAAAACAAATCCGTACTCTTTACAGTGCGATACAATCTTTTTAAAAACGTCTTCTTGTGCCATAAATCACGATTCCTCAATAAAGCTACAAAGTAAACGGTTTTTTTCGAAAGTTCCATCCTAACGCTATTTAAAAGATGTATAATTATGCCTCAAATTGGCAAACAAAAGCCTATTTTATGTACTTTTGCCGTTAATTTCAAAGATTTGGATGTATGGCAGGAGGAATGAAAACCCTTGCAAAGGAAACAGCAATTTACGGAGTAAGCAGTATATTGGGCAGATTTCTAAACTGGTTGCTTACCCCCTTTTGGACTTATGTTTTGATGAATACTGCCCAAATGGGAGTGGTGGGCAATCTGTACAGCTGGACTGCACTCACCGTTGTAATTCTTACGTATGGGATGGAAACCGGATTGTTTCGGTTTGCGAATAAAAGCGATGAAGATCCACTCAAGGTTTATACAACAACGCTTATCAGTATTGCTTTTACGACGTTTTTGTTCATTCTCCTAGCAATCTTATTTTTAAATCCTATAACAACCATTTTTGGAAGTGAGGCTATAAAACCACACTATGTTCTGCTGCTGATTATCATACTCGGATTAGATACGCTCAGTGCAATTCCCTTCGCTTTTTTGAGGTATCAAAAACGTCCCATCCGGTTTGCAACCATACAGGTCCTGAATGTTGTGATAACCATCGCGTTCAATCTTTTTTTCTTCCTGGCCTGTCCTTGGCTTGCCGTAAAATTCCCCGGAGCTTTTTTCTGGTTCGATATAGGCAAGGGAGTCGACTATATTTTGATATCCAACCTGATGGCGTCGTTTATCCGGTTACTGCTGCTTTCACCGCAATTGAGGGTGAAATATACTTTCGACGGAGTTTTGCTGAAGAAAATGTTGGTCTATTCCCTGCCGTTGCTTGTGTTGGGTGTTGCCGGAATAATGAATCAGAACCTGGATAAAATGCTTTATCCGCACCTTTCTACCGAAGTAGATAAGATGGGGCAGTTGGGCATTTACACGGCTTCGTTTAAGGTTGCGGTGATTATGGTCATGTTCACTCAAGCTTTCCGATACGCTTTCGAACCGTTTATCTTTGCTAAAAATAAAGAATCAGGTGACAATAAGTTGGCCTATTCCCAGGCAACCAAGTATTTCATCATTTTTGGGCTGTTTATTTTCCTGGCTGTCATGGGGTATCTCGATATCGTAAAATATTTGCTGGAGGTTAACTATCAGGAGGGGCTTGCTATAGTTCCAATCGTGATGGCAGCAGAGTTGTTTTTTGGTATCTACTTCAATCTGTCGTTGTGGTATAAACTGACCGATCAGACCCGGTGGGGCGCTTATTTATCCTTAATCGGACTCGTTGTAACGGTGTTGGGAAATATCTTATTTGTCCCGGAATACGGTTACATGGCTTGTGCCTGGACAGCATTTTTTGCTAACCTTGTCATGATGGTGGTTTCTTATTTTCTCGGTCAGAAAAACTATCCCATTCAATACGATTTAAAATCGGCAGGATTTTATGTTGTCATAGCCTCGTTCCTGTTTGCGGGAATAATGTTTACTCACGGAAATATTGGCCATGCCGGATTAAGGTTACTTGTAAACACTGTTTTAATAGGAATTTACCTGCTTATAGTTTTAAAAAAGGACTTACCTTTGCAGCAGATACCCATTATAAATAAATATTTCAGGAAATAATATACTTAATTTGAAATAAATGAGAAAGATACTATTGATTACTGCCATATTGCTTGTGGCACTTGCAACCAAAGCCGACGAAGGAATGTGGCTTTTGAAAGAACTTAATCGGGAGAGTGTGGAGCGAATGAAAGAACTGGGATTCACTTTTCCAGTAAACAAACTATACGATGAGAAAAACGCTTCGCTGAAAGATGCAGTGGTCATTTTCGGCGGCGGTTGTTCCGGTGTTGCCGTATCCGACAAAGGGTTGATTTTTACCAACCACCATTGCGGGTACGGTGCTATTCAAAAACTAAGTTCGGTTGAAGCGGATTACCTGAAAAATGGCTTCAAAGCCGATAATTTGCAACAGGAATTATATGCTGATGGGTTGACTATTTCTTTTCTCCGCAGTATGGAGGAAGTTACCCAGCAGATTTTGCCTAAGGTGCCTTCCGTGTTAAGCGAAGTACAACGCGAATTGGCCATCGACTCTATCTCGGATGAACTGCTCAAGCAATACGACGACGATCCCTTTATCTCGGTACGGATTATTCCTTTTTATTCAGGGAACAAATACTACAAAGTAGTTTATGATGTTTTTCGTGATATCCGTTTGGTGGTAACCCCACCATCGTCGATAGGAAAATACGGAGGCGATACGGATAACTGGATGTGGCCCCGCCACACGGGTGATTTTTCGGTTTTCCGCGTGTATGCGGACAGGAACAACAAACCGGCTAAACACAACGCCGATAATGTGCCGTACAAGCCTAAATATGTGGTTCCGGTTTCCTTGGGAGGAGTGAGAGACGGCGACTATGCCATGACCATCGGTTATCCGGGAAGCACACAACGCTATCTTTCGTCGTTTGGAATTGCACAGCAAATGGAATCGGAGAACAAACCGCGTGTTGAGGTGCGTGGAGCCAAACAGGATATCTGGTGGGATGCCATGACTAAAAACGATACTATCCGGTTGAAATATGCCAACAAGTATGCCGGAAGCTCAAACTACTGGAAAAACTCCATGGGTATGAACGAAGCCCTTGTTAAGCTTGACGTATTGGCGGAAAAGCGCCTGCTGGAAAGCCGATTGACAAGTTGGATCAACAATAGCGAAAGAAACAAGGCAAAATACGGTCATCTGCTAAAAACACTGGAAGAAGCGTATGCCGGTTCTACTGATATGGCTCGTTACACGACCTATTTTCTCGAAACGTTTAACAACGGAATCGAATTGATCCGTTTTGCCAATACCATCCTTCAGTTTGATATGGATGGGACGGAAGAAGACAAGGCTGAATTTATCAACGACAGGATCATTGAGTCGTATAAAAATTATGAACCAACACTTGACCGGAAAGTCCTTCCTGTATTAATGCGGCTATACGAACAGCGAGTTCCGGAAAAGTACCTTCCCGATATTTACAAAAAAATCAAAACCGAATTTGATGGGGATTACGACAAGTATGCCGATTGGTTGTTTGCCAATTCTCAATTTACCAACCTGACTGATTTGATGAATTTGTTGAAAGATGCGAATACGGAAATGCTGACCAAAGACCCGGCTATGGAGCTGGCATTATCGACTAAAGATATGGGATACGAACTCTCAGGGCAAATGATGTCGGCATATGAAAACATGATGAGGGGTGAGCGAGAACTGATGGCTGCATTGATGGAGATGGACTCGCGAAAGAATTTTTATCCCGATGCAACGTTTACCCAAAGAATGAGTTATGGATCGGTGAAAGGATATAAGCCGCGCGACGGGGTCTGGTATGATTATTATACGACCGAAAAAGGAGTGTTGGAAAAATATAAGGAAAACGATCCGGAATTTCATTTACAACCTTACATCGTTGATGCTCTCCAAAAAAGAGATTTTGGAAGATATGCAGCTAAGGATGGGACTATGCGGGTAAATTTCCTTTCCGATAACGACATTACCGGAGGTAATTCGGGAAGCCCTGTTTTTAACGGGAAAGCGGAACTTATCGGATTGGCGTTCGACGGAAACTGGGAGGCGTTGAGCGGAGACATTGTCTTTGAACCCGAGATGCAACGTACGATCAGTGTGGATGTCCGTTACGTGCTTTACACAATCGATAAAATCATGAACGCACCCCATATCGTCAGTGAGCTAAAGATTGTAAAGTAATCTTTGTTATTAAAAAACATACAAGAAAGAGGGTGAATCTCAATGTGTGATTTCACCCTCTTTCTTCTTTTTATTCACCTGTCCGGGAACAAATCCGAATATTCATTGTATCAGTAGGGTTGTTTTTTATTTTGAGACAGTCTCTTGTTTCCCGTCTCATTAATTTCGTTCAAATTTTTCGTATCGCGGCGGCATGGGGACATAAGACAGGTCGTCCCACAGACTGCTGGTAATCATCAGGTCGGCGCTGTAACGGTTACAGGCTATAGGTACGTTATGTATACGGCACTGGCGCAGCAGCATCATGATGTCTGCCTCGTGCGGCTGTGCGTTCAGGTCGTCGATCAGGAACACGGCGAGATCGATTTCTTTGCGTACCACCATGGCTGCGATCTCAGCATCTCCACCCATAGGGCCGGAATTCATGCAGGTAATTTCGGGAAATACTCCTTCTTCGTTCAGTGCATCACGAACCAGTCCGCCGGTTGTGCCCGTGCAGACCAGATGATGGTGGGATAGGAAATCGGAATTAAAGATAACCCAGTCGACCATGTCGGCTTTTCGATGATCGTGGGCCACCAAGGCAATGGTCAGTTTTTTTCTCATTTTAATAGTTATTCGATAGTTAAATTCCGAAGAACTCTTTGACAGCATTAATTTTTTCATCTGCCTGAGCCTCCGCTTGTAGAATTTCTTCGCGCGAAGATATGGGAGAGCTTTGCACCTCGATATAGAATTTTATCTTGGGTTCAGTTCCGGAAGGGCGAATAGATACTTTTGTGCCATCTTCTGTAAAGTATTGTAACACGTTAGATGTTGTGGGCATCTCGAGTGTGGTCACCTCTTCTTTGACATAATCCACACTTTCCAGTTTCACGAAATCCTTCGATAAAATAACGGGTGAGCCTGCTAATTCTTTCATGGGGTTCGCCCTGAAGTTTTTCATCATGGCTTCAATTTCGTCGGCACCCTCTTTCCCTTTGCGCACCAATGAAATACCTACCTCTTTGGAATACCCATATTCTACATAGATATCCTGAAGCAGTTGGTACAGTGTCTTTCCATTATCTTTTGCCCAGGCTGCAACTTCTGCAAACAGCGTGCAGGCTGATACCGAATCTTTGTCGCGCACAAAATCGTCGGCGAGGAATCCGTAGCTTTCTTCTCCTCCACCGATGTATTTTTTTACCCCTTCGTTCTTGCGGATAACGTCGGCAATCCATTTGAATCCGGTGTAACAGTCGAACATTTCGATGCCCATCTTGTCTGCGATTTTTTTCACCAACTCGGAGGTGACAATCGTTTTTACGATAAATTCCTTACCCTTTAGCAGCCCATACTCTTTGCGGCGTGTCATCAGGTAATAAATAAGGATAAGCATGGTCTGGTTACCATTGACCAGCCTAAAATTGCCTTCGTCGTCACGGATGGCTGCTCCGATTCTGTCGGCATCGGGATCAGTGGCTAAAACAACATCAGCTTCTGTTTCGATACCTCTTTTTATAGCTAAGTCCAATGCTGCCGGCTCCTCGGGATTGGGAGAGATGACTGTCGGAAAATCTCCACTTATTACGTCCTGCTCGGGTACGTTGATAACATTCGTGAATCCAATGGCTTTCAGCGCATCGGGGATAAGCTTGATGCCGGTTCCATGGATGGGTGTATAAACAATCTTTAATTCTTTTTGATTTTCAATAGCTTGGGGAGAAAGAACAAAACTTTTAACCTTGTCGATAAAGGCCTTGTCCATGTCTTTCCCGATAATCTCGATCAATTCCTTGTTGCCGTTGAACTTAATTTCTTCTATCGATGAGATTCTGTTTACTTCAGCAATGATGTTTTTGTCGTGCGGCCCAAGTACTTGTGCTCCATCCTCCCAATAGGCCTTATATCCGTTGTATTCCTTGGGATTGTGTGATGCTGTAAGCATAATTCCACTCTGACAACCGAGTTTTCTAATGGCGTATGAAACTTCCGGTGTCGGACGTAAGTCTTCGAAAAGAAACACTTTAATTCCGTTTGCGGTGAAAATATCGGCAGATATCTCGGCAAATTTACGACTGTTGTTCCGGCAATCGTGCCCGATGACTACTTTGATCTGTTCCAACTCGGCAAACTCCTGTAACAAGTAGTTGGATAATCCTTGCGTAGCCGCACCAACGGTGTAAATATTCATTCGGTTGCTGCCTGCCCCCATAATGCCACGAAGACCTCCTGTGCCAAACTCTAGATCTCTGTAGAACGCATCAATCAGTTGACGCTTGTCTTCGTTTTGCAGCATCTGCCTTACTTCTTTTTTTGTTTCTTCGTCGTAGTTGCCGCTAAGCCATAATTGAGCCTTATCGGTTACTTGAGCTAATAATGTTTCGTTGTCCATAGAATAACAAAATATATAATTAATCCACCGTTGGTTCTACTTTTTGAACCTTATATTTTTCTCCGGTTTGGTCGATAACCTTTTTATAAAATTCATTTGAATAACCAGGACGTTCCGGTGACGCGGGTTGTCCGTGCGGGTTTCTTTTGAATTTCCCGTTTTCTTCTTTCTTTACCACACCATCCACATATTTCACCATTAAGTATTGTCCGAGCTTCTTCCACTCCTGTAGACCATCTCTAATCAAAGAATTGGTGTGGTTGGTGAGAAAACGAACAGCTTCTGGCGGGGATTTCCTGTACAAATTTAATGCTTTCTTTTCAATTTCGGGCTGTGTTTCCCTGAAATTGTTTTCCAGTTTCTGCTGCACTTTTTGCATGTCTATGTTCATATCGCTGTATCGTGTGTAAACCATGTTCGACACCCAATTGTGCGTCCAGAAAGCCGATGTTTCGGAGTAGGTGAGTAAATCGCCGTTGCCAACCGCCATCTCTTCCGGTACATGGGCATGTCCGCAGTAAACCGGATAATAAACTGTTTGAGCAGCGTCGTCAACACCGAACCACAGAATACCTCCAATCGTTTCAGGCAGCCAGGAACGCATTTGAGCGACAAAAGAGAATCCGGTCTGTTGAGTAGCAATTGGACGCTCGTTGCAGTACTCAACTGAATCTACTTGGAAGGTGAGTGGAGACCAGCGATAGGGAGAGTTGAACGGGCCGGCACCGACATCAAAACGCCAGTCGAGTTCGGTTCCTTCATAATGGTCGCGCATCATACCCTGGATATCGTGGACACTGAGTTTTTTATCCGGCTTGATATATAACGGCATCGGATCGATAGTTTTACCCTGTGCATACGTTACATATTTTCCCATATCTTTATTTACGCGATTAAAAAACGACCATACACGCGCCTCACAAAAACGTAGCGCTCCAAAATCGAGGGGTGCATAAGCCTGAGCAAAACTAAAATCGGCATCTTTGCCCGAGAAATATCCTTGTTGTCTGGCAAAAGAAATAACATCGGGAGAGTAGAGGCAGTTTTCGGGATCGTTTAAAGGAAACTGCTGGATACGTGCCTGGTTGGCATGTGCCGATACACAATCATCGGGAATGCGGACAGCCACCCATACAGCCCCTTTGTTGCCAACGCCTTTGCTAATCATTTCCATTACCCAAACTTCGTTTGGATCAGCAATGGAGAAAGATTCGCCGGAACTGTAATACCCGTGTTCAGCTACCAGGCCGGTCATGACTTTTATGGCTTCACGTGCAGTTTTTGCCCGTTGCAGGGTAATATAAATCAAGCTTCCGTAATCCATGATTCCGGTGGAGTCGCTTAACTCGGGACGTCCGCCAAAGGTGGTTTCCCCGATGGCTACCTGATGTTCGTTCATGTTGCCGATAACGTTGTAGGTCTTGAGTGCCTGCGGTATTTCACCCAGGTATTTTCCCGTATCCCATTCATATACCTTCAGCATCGTACCGGGATTGTATTGTGCAGCTTCCCAATGATAAAGTTCACCGTAAAGATTGTAAGAATCGGCAGAATAGGAAATAAGGGTTGAACCGTCAACCGATGCTTTTTTGCCTACGAGTAGATTTGTGCAGGGATAAGTTGCATATACTGCAAAGAAAAAAACAACGGTGATGGAGAAGAATCTTTTCATATTTTATAGTGAATTTTAAAGTTTACAAAGCGTAAAGATACTTCAAAAACCGGTAAAAACCCGCGCTGTCTCTGTTATATTTCACTTAATTCCACGAAATCGTTTGAATTAGTATGAAATTTCGTTTAATTTTGTAGTATAAAATTCAAACAGTTTCTCAAGATTAGCTGAACTTTATGGATTTCAGAAAAATTATGAAAAAAAGGGTATTAAGCTTATCGGTCTATCAATTGATAATTTTGGTAGCTCTTATAGCTATGTTGTTCTTTTTCAGTGATAGTAGCCTGCTGAAGCGAATCAAATACGAGAATGAAATCCGTGACCTGAAAACACAAATCGAATACTACCGCAAACAAACAGAAACAGATAAGGCCAAGTTAAATGAACTCCAGTCAAGTCTGGAGAATCTCGAAAAATATGCCCGGGAAAACTATTTGATGAAGAAAGAAAACGAAGAGATCTTCGTGATTGAATAGTAAACCCTGGAGGTGGCGAAAGTTTTCTGAAAAGGAAGTACCTGATAAGTTTATTTTATTAAATTTGTAGTACCGTTGAATTGGACATTTTATGTTAAATACATTAGAGATCATTGTTCTGAAGTTTAAAGTGAAAATTAATGCATAAATCAAAAGAAACCATTTATCAGATTTCCGGCATTGTCATCTTAATATCTGCTGTATTGTATCTTTTTGCCCCATTGGTTGCCCCGTGGATTATGGCAGTTTCAGTACTGATATTCAGTGGGGTTACGGCTCTTTCACCTTATCCGGGTAAGAGTGTTCGCGGAAAGCGATTATTCAATTTTCAGGTGATTGCGTGTGTGTTGATGATTGTTGGCACCTACCTGATGTTTAGGAAGAACAATTTGTGGGCGTTGTCGATGATGATCGGGGCCGTTTTCTTGCTTTATTCGGGAGTCATGATTTCCAGGGAACTTCATAAAGAGAGATCAATGGGAGGAAATGAATAACCTTCAGCTTATAACATGAAAAGAATCCTAATCCTAGACGATAATTTGACTATTTGCCTGATGCTGAAATCCTGGTTGGTGAAGCAGCACTACCAGGCAGATACGGCCATAAGTGTTCAGGAGGCCCAACAAAAAGTAAAAAATGAAGCTTACGATTTGATCCTTTCAGATATCAGGATGCCCGAAGCTGATGGCTTTTCTTTCCTGTCATGGATTAAAAAGTTCGACTCAGATATTTTGGTAATTATGATGACCGGCTATGCTGATATTGAAACGGCAGTAGAGTCTATGAAACTGGGAGCGGTGGATTATATCGCAAAGCCCATTGAAGCGGAAGTCTTGTACAAAAAGATTGACGATGCCCTAAAATACCAGGAAAATCAAAAAATTACGGAACAGTTTCGGGATCCATTGATTCGGCCGGGAGGGGAGATTTACACGAGGGTTTTCGATAAGCTGAGTGAAGTTGTACACGACGATTCCCACCTGTTGGTTATCGGGGATAAGGGAACCGGAAAAACTTCCGTTGCGCACTATATTTACAGCAGGAGCAGAATAGATTCGGGTCCGTTTGTAACTTTCGATCTGGATTCGCAAGTACTGAACAGGAACGGTGAGCGGAGAGATTATGAAGAGTTGTTTTTGCAGGCGCTTGATAAAGCAAAAGGGGGCTTACTGCTTGTTAAAAATCTTCAGAAGACCGGTATCAATTTTCAGACATTGTTGTTGAAAGCCCTCTCCTCTCAGAAGAAAGATGATAATTTTGTCCAAATTATCATAACGACTGGAGAAAAAAAGGAACAGTTAACTTCGATATTGCTCCCGAAGTTAGTCGACTCACTCCTGAGGTCATACATTGAACTCCCCACTTTGCGGGGAAACGAGGAGGCCATTTTGTTTTACGCTGAACATTTTTTGGGTGTGGCAAACAGACAGTTGGACAGGAAGGTGAAAAATATTGCCCCCGAAGTTCTTGATGTGTTTTTTAAGCACTCTTGGGAGGAGAACATTAAAGAGCTGAAAAACTTAATTTTTAAAGCTTGCCTGTTGACAGAAGGAAATACAGTTCCCGAAACGATTCTGCCTGTTCTTTTTAAAAACCTTGCAGGAGAAGGAACGGAGTCTGTTCAGCCGCAGAAGCAAGTCATTGAAGGATTGAAGAAAGAAAATTACGAAAAGGAAAAAATAATCGAAGCACTTGGAATTGCCAAAGGAAATAAAACCGTGGCGGCATCAATACTTAATATTGACAGAAAAACCTTGTACAACAAGATAAAACTTTACAACGTAGAATTAAATTAATCACCTGAATCAATTGAATGGAATCATCCGGATCACGTTCTTCCATAAAATATGAGGTAATTATCGGGTATGTCCTGGTCGTAGCAATCATGATTGTGGGGTTGTTGGCCGTTTACCAGAATCTTGTCAGATTTTCAGAGACAAGGGTCCGGAACGAAGATATGTCTGAACTGATTATTGTAGGTAATGTTATCAATCAATTATACGAAATTGAAAGCACACAAAACCTGTACACTCCCGAAAGTGCGGCAGATTACTTTGCCCGATACCATTCACTAAGGCCAGAAATTAATGCTAAGATTAACTCGTTGAAACAACTTTCAAAAGATACGTTGCGGGTAATTAAACTCGACAGTATTGAAGTGTTGCTGGATGAAAAAGAAGAAAACCTTCGTGCCATAGCTGTCTTGTTGGACTCCATCAACAAAACTCCGGGGATAATCCGTGAGACAGTCAGTACATTTGTTCCCAGAAACCTTAATGATCAAATTAAGCAATACATGGAGCGGAAAAACGTTGTCCGCAAATCGGTCGAAGAGAGCGATACCACGGTTGTGAAAAGTGAGCAAAAAGGACTTTTTAAAAGAATCGGGGATGCCATAAGGGGTAAGCAGGACTCAACCCTGATCATTCAAAACCGTCCTTCTGCTGCTGATATTGCCCGCGATAACATCAGGCTGGCAATCGACACGGTGGTCAATATGGTGAGGTATTCCGAAAGGTTGAATCTGGATAGTCAGCGAAAATTTCAGGCCGCGTTACTTCTAAGACAATCCTCAATGACTAACACTAATCATTTGCTGACCGCACGAATCGATGATTTATTAAAATCTATCGAACAGGAGGAAATCAACAAGTCAATCCGGCTTATTGAAGAAAAAGAAGCCACACTCAACCGGTCTTCAAAAACGGTGTTGGGTGTCACTTCTCTGGCCATATTGATAGCGCTTGTTTTTGGATTGTTGTTTTTGATGGATATCAACCGAAGCCAGAAGTATCGAAGAAGATTGGAAGAATCCAACGTCCGCATCAACCAATTGCTGCGGTCACGCGAAAAGCTGATGTTATCCATTTCACACGATATAAAGGCGCCGATGAGTTCAATTCTGGGATATGTGGAATTGATGGAGTCGGGAGCCGATGAAAACACCCGGAAAACATACTTGAAAAACATGAAAAAATCGGGAAATCATGTGTTGCAACTGGTCACAAACCTTCTCGATTATCAGAAAATAGAATCAGGTACGTGGTTGCGCAAGGAGATGAATTTTAATTTGCATGAACTGGTCGAAAATACAGTGAACAGCTTTAAACCTCTTGCTGAAAAAAAACAACTGGAATACAATGTGGTCAATAAAGTCCCCGGAGATTTACTTGTTTTTGGGGATCCGTTTATGATCCGGGAGATTTATTCCAACTTGATTTCAAACGCGATAAAGTACACGTTACAAGGGACGGTTGAGGTTTTTGTTGAGCCGGTAAATGATATAGGCAAAACGATTTTGAAATTCTCGGTAAGAGACACCGGATTAGGAATCAGTGAAGAATATCAGGAGTATATTTTTCAGGAGTTTACCCAGATAAAACCCGACAAAATAGGGCAGCAGGAAGAAGGAAGCGGTCTCGGACTGGCTATAACAAAAGGGTTGGTAGATGAGTTGGGTGGAAAAATTCACCTGCGATCCGAGAGAGGCAAAGGTTCCGAGTTTTTTGTTGATCTTCCGCTTGAAACATCGCGGTTGACAGAAATATGGAGTTCAGGTGAAGGTTGTCCCGATTTTGATTGTGAAAATATTTCGGTGCTAGCTGTAGATGATGATCCGATTCAGCTGACAATGCTGGCTGAAATGCTCAAATTGAAAAAGATAAATGTTGTTACCGAAGTCGATCCTGATAATGTGTTGAATATTTTAAAAAACAAGATTTTCGATTTAATATTTCTGGATATTCAAATGCCAAGGACAAATGGTTTCACACTTGTAAAAAGCATGTTAGACTCTGACATCTTTCAATCGAAATCAACGCCGGTTATTGCCTTGTCGGCGAAATCGGATTTGTCTTCTGCTGATTTCAAACAGTTGGGTTTTACTGATTTTCTAAACAAGCCTTTCACTTCCGCACAACTTTTCACGATGATTAATAAATACGTGAGGATCACATTGGCTGAGGAGATGGGAGCGGTTGAAAACAGTAAAGGAGTTTCTGCATTGATTGACGTTGTTAAAGACGACCGGGAAAGTTCGTTGGAAATACTGAGGGCGTTCATGCTCGATACCGGGAAGAACAACAATGACCTCAAGACCTGTTTTGAGAAAAACGACATGGAAAATGCCGCACAGGTTGCGCACAAAATATTGCCGCTTTTCAAGATGATGGGAGACGAGGAATTATCGGATGTTTTGCTGAAATTAGACCATGAAAAAAACGTTCGGGAAGATGAGAAGAGTAAGATAATCGAAGCAATATGCCGGTATATTGACGAAGCAAAAAATCGGATATCGGAAATGGACAAACGCTAACCGATGCAACGAAACTCACCTGTCGAAAAATACAAACGCTACCTGCTCTTGGAAAGAGGGCTATCGTCAAACACCATTGACGCTTATATGACCGATCTGCAAAAACTGATTGATTTTGCAGAGACCCGGAACCTTTCCTTCACTGAAATGAAGCTTCAACACTTGGAGGAGTTTCTTGCTGAATTGCACGACAACGGTATAAAAGCTCGTTCGGTGGCACGGATAATATCGGGGATTAAGTCTTTTTTTCATTATCTTGTCCTTGACGGATTTATCGAGGAAAACCCCGGCCTGTTGTTGGAAGCTCCCAAAATTGGGTTGAAGCTGCCGGTAGTGCTGTCTGTTGAGGAAATCGATTGCTTGTTAGACAGAATAGATGTCTCCACTGCCGAAGGTGCCCGAAACTATGCGATTATCGAAACACTATACAGTTGTGGACTGCGTGTGTCTGAACTGACTAACCTCAGGTTCTCCGATTTGTTCTTCGATGAAGGGTTTATACGCGTACAGGGGAAGGGTAGCAAGCAACGGCTGGTTCCCATATCGGAAACAGCTATCCAAAAAATAAAAAATTATCTTTTGCACCGCAATCAACAAAGGGTGAAAAAAGGAAGTGAAGATGTTGTTTTTTTAAGTTCAAGAGGAACAGCTATCTCGCGTGTCACGGTTTTTTATTATATCAGGCAATACGCTGAGGCAGCTGGAATCAGCAAGGAGATCAGTCCACATGTTTTTCGTCATTCATTTGCTACACACCTGTTGGAAAGAGGAGCGAACATCCGTGTAATTCAGGAAATGCTGGGGCATGAAAAAATCACAACTACCGAAATATATACTCACATGGACCGAAGTTTTCTGAGGCAAGAGATTATTGAACATCATCCCCGGAATAAGAAATGACCAAATGCTCTTATCGACAAATCTTGGAAAAATTGGACAGACAAATCTTTTCAAAACGGATAATTTTGTATATTTGCTAAATTATATCAAAACATCAAACATTAAATAAATTCACTCCCTATGAAATTTGTAGTATCAAGCGCCACATTGTTGAGCCATCTGCAAGCGATCAGCAGAGTTATCAATTCAAAAAATTCGTTACCTATTTTGGATTGTTTTCTCTTGGAACTGGACGGAAATGTGTTGACCATTACAGCCGCCGACAACGAAACCCGATTGGAAACCAAAGTCGAAGTGAACAGCTCGGAAGGAACAGGCAGTTTGGCCATTAATTCAAAAAACCTGTTGGATCCGCTGAGAGAGCTTCCCGACCAGCCGCTCACTTTCGATGTAAACGACGAAACGCTTGAAATTTACATATACTACCACAACGGGAAGTACAATTTTGTAGGTTTAAAAGGCGATGAATATCCAAGACCCAAAGAGTTGAAAGAATCGGCAATAGGACTCAATATTCCTGCCGAAACACTTTTCAACGGCATCAACAGAACTGTTTTCGCTACGGCTGACGATGAATTGCGCCCGGTGATGAACGGTATCTATTTCGATATCACTACAGATGACCTGACTTTCGTTGCTTCAGACGGACACAAGCTTGTGCGTGTAATTCATAAAGACGTGAAAGGGGATGGAAGATCGTCGTTTATTCTGCCGAAAAAACCGGCTAACTTGCTGAGGTCGCTCCTTCCGAAGGAAAACGGAACGGTGGATGTGAAATTTGACGAAAACAATGCGTACATAACGATGTCGAACTTTGTGATGATCTGTCGTTTCGTGGAAGGACGCTATCCCAATTACAATTCGGTAATTCCACAAAATAATCCCAACAACGTTACGCTCGACAGGCTTGCGTTGCTGAATGCTTTAAAACGCGTGAGCGTATTTTCAAATCCGGCAAGCAGTCTGGTAAAGCTGCAACTGTCGGAAGACAAAATTGTTGTTTCGGCGCAGGATATTGATTTTCTGACTTCAGCAGAAGAAATGATTCCTTGCCAGTATAACGGAAACGTAATGAATATTGGTTTTAAAGCTGTTTTCCTGATTGATATACTGAACAATATTCCATCCACCGATGTGAAGCTCGAACTTTCTGATCCTTCGCGTGCCGGAATTATTCTTCCTGCCGAAAACGAAGAAAACGAAGACATGCTCACACTGCTGATGCCGATGATGTTAAATGATTGATAAATGAAACTAAACCTCAAAAACCCGCTGGTTTTCTTTGACTTGGAAACCACGGGGATAAATATTACAAAAGACAGGATTGTAGAAATATCGTTACTGAAAGTCCATCCGAACGGGAAAGAAGAAATAAAATCCCGGCTTATCAACCCCGAGATGCCTATTCCTGCCCAGTCGACAGCCATTCACGGTATCACCGATGATGATGTGAAAGATAGTCCGACCTTTAAACAAGTGGCAAAATCGTTGGCCGATATGTTGGAAGGTTGCGATTTAGCGGGCTTCAATTCCAGCCGCTTCGACGTCCCGATGCTTTCTGAAGAATTTCTTCGGGCAGGAGTGGATTTCGACATGAGCAAACGGAAGTTTGTGGATGTTCAGATTATCTTCCACAAAAAGGAACAACGAACGCTGGAGGCAGCTTATAAATTTTATTGCGACAAAGAGTTGCAAAACGCACACTCCGCAGAGGCAGACACCATTGCTACTTACGAGGTATTGAAATCACAACTCGACCGTTATCCCGACTTGGAAAACGATGTTGCATTCTTATCCAAAGAGTATTCCAGCTTTAACAATAACGTGGATTTTGCCGGACGGATTATTTTCGATGATAAAGGAGTTGAGGTATTTAATTTCGGTAAACACAAGGGTAAGCCGGTGGCACAGGTCTTACGCAACGAGCCCAGTTATTACTCGTGGATGATGGATGGCGACTTTCCATTAAACACCAAGCAGGTGCTTACGAAAATAAGGCTTCGGGAAATGAACGGTTAAAACGGCTGTTATGATTTATTTCCGATGGATGCTCTTAGTTTCACTTCCTTTTCTGATCTTGTGCTGTGGAAAAGGTAAAGCGGAGACCACCGAAACTGCCGAAACCGTCAAGACGGCACGTGGGATTCCGTTGGAGCGGAAACAACGGTTTTCGGGGAATTACAACAAGGAGTTCAACGATTTACAGGATGCTCACTTGTCGGCTGCTACTGCCTTGGGTATTTCACCGATGGCTTTACGCAACGATACGTTGAAGCTGAAAGATGAGCTTGTCCGATTGCCGGATGAACTGGAACTTTACAAAATGTACGATTTAACCCATTCTATTCCGTTTCTGGTTCCTTCAGCAGCGCAGTTGTTTGTTGATATTACGCGGAATTTCAGGGATTCGCTTTACAGCAAAGATCTACCTCTTTACCGGCTTTACCTGACCAGTATCCTCCGCACCGATGAAGACCTTTCAATATTGACAAAAAGGAATATCAACGCCAGTGAAAACTCCACACATCGTTACGGAACTACCTTCGACATATCGTGGAAACGTTTCGACCCGGTGATGCCCGATTCCATTCGCCAGGTCCCGCCGGAACGGTTGAAGCTTGTGTTGGCGCAGGTACTTTTCGACTTAAAAAATCAACAACGGTGTTACGTGAAACACGAGCGGAAGCAGGCTTGTTTCCATATAACGGCAAGGGGAAAGTAAGATGAAGCGCTTTTTTATTACACTTTCGTATAACGGGAAAAACTATGTGGGCTGGCAAATACAACCCAACGGAGTCAGTGTGCAGCAGGTGCTACAGGATGCCCTTTCTACCGTTTTACGTGAACCGGTGGAAGTGGTGGGAGCGGGCAGAACCGATGCGGGTGTGCATGCCCGGAAGATGGTGGCGCATGTTGATTTTTCGGATGAGCGTTTCGATTCAATGAGGTTGGTGAAAAACCTCAACAGCTTTCTGCCCCACGATATATCCATTCGCGAAATCCGGGAAGTGAGCCCCGACGCACATGCCCGCTTTTCAGCCATATCCCGGACGTATAAATATTACCTCACGACGGAAAAGAACCCGTTTCTGTACGATCTTACTTACCGGGTGTTTTTCCAACCCGATATAGACACCATGAATGCCTTGTGTGAGGTGTTGAAAGGATACGAAGACTTTACCAGCTTCAGCCGGCTGCATAGCGATGTGAAAACCAACAACTGCCGTATAAGCGAAGCTTACTGGGAACAGGAAGATACCACCCGTTTTACTTTTACCATCACCGCCGACCGATTCCTGCGCAATATGGTCCGCGCCATCGTGGGAACATTGCTCGAAGCCGGCCGGGGAAAACTGGACGAGCGTGGGTTTCAGCGGATTATAGAAGCCAGGAACCGTCAGGTTGCCGGTGATTCTGCTCCCGGACATGCGTTGTTCCTTCACGAAGTAGTATATCCTGAGGACATCTGGGTGGCTAAGTAGGCCACTGCTTGAAGCCGGAAATAGTTATCAGACCATTTTTTTATTAAATTTGCAGCGATTATTGTTTTCATTATTTAAAAGGAGCGTTCACCATGCAAGTGTTACACAACCGAATATCTAATGAGGAATTAAGAGCACGCCTGTTTGCAGAAAAGGAGCCGCGTGTTACCGTTTCTCTGTACAAATATTTTACAATAGTTAATCCGCGAGCATTCCGCGATGAAGTATATGTGAAATTCAACCAATTGAATGTTTTCGGAAGAATTTACATTGCTCATGAAGGGATTAACGCACAAATAAGTGTGCCTGAAAGTAATTTTAACGCCTTTAGGGAAACCCTTTATCAGCTTTCGCCTGAGCTTGATGGCCTTCGTTTGAACATTGCTATTGACGATGACGGTAAATCATTCTGGGTGTTACGGTGTAAAGTCCCTTCCAATACTTTTCGCGAACAATTGCCGATGGCTGTGGAAATGTTGAAAGAAAACAAGGATAAAAATATCGTGATGTACTGTACCGGAGGCATACGGTGTGAGAAAGCCAGCGCTTACCTGCGTTACAAAGGCTTTCCCCACGTATTTCACGTAGAAGGCGGTGTGATAGAATATGCCCGTAAAGCCAGGGAACAATGTTTGCCGTTGAAATTTATCGGAAAAAACTTCGTGTTTGATGAGCGTTTGGGAGAGCGGATTACCGATGATATCATCGCTCAATGCCATCAATGTGGTAAGCCTTGCGACAACCATACCAATTGTAACAACGACGGATGCCACCTGTTGTTTATTCAGTGCGATGAGTGTAAAAACAAGTACGACGGCTGTTGCAGTGATGAATGTAAGGAAGAGTTTCATTTGCCCGAAGAAGAACAACGGGCACGTCGTGCAGGAAGAGTCAATTAACTCCCACTTATCTTACAGAGTAGGTATGCACGCTTCTCTCCCGGGCAGATGGCAGGTAATTGACTCCGTACCAGCATACCTGAAGCAGGATAAAGGCCAAAAGGAGAATAGTCATCGATGTCTTATTTTTCGATGTTTTCAGGAGCCGGTAATGGATGTAGACCAGGTATCCGAGCCACGTAGCGGCTGCCCACGTCTCTTTCGGATCCCAGCTCCAGTAATGTCCCCAGGCTTCTTTTGCCCAGATCGCCCCCATTAGCATGCCCATCGTAACAAAAGCAACACCCACATACACCAGGTTGTCGGTCATATCCATGATACGTTCTTTGTCCTGGAGTTTTTCCTCCCGGAACAGGTAGTACAGGGCGACCAGCGTTACCGCTCCCAGAATGGCGTAAGAAAACATATAGATAATAACGTGCGGGGCAAACCACGGACTTTGCAGGGCAGGCATCAACACCTTATTGTGGATATCGGGTTTAGCGATGTTCACAACGATAAAAACCGCCGAAAGGATGGTGCTGAACGATAATATCCATTTGTATCCCCAACGCTGGTAAGTTATCAGTCCGGCAACCGGCAGAAAAAAGGAATACCACAACCGGGTTTCACCCATCGTGCGCAACGGCGGCCGTTCCAGGGATATCCACATACCGAGGATAAACGAGAAGAACACTCCCTGGCCTAAAACCGTAAACAAAGCCGGTAGCGTTTTTTTAGGTCTTCTTAGTGCCCATGCCGACGCTACTGTCCAAAGCAAAACTGATGGTATGGCAAAAAAGATAAAATGGTCCCAGGTCATGTTCAATTTATGATTTACGATTTTTTTTAGGCCCTGCAATAAACAGGAACAGTGCTCCGGCCAGCAACATGAAAATACCGGTGTAAACTACCGGTAACCAGGGGTCTCGAACGAGTTCGAAAACACTGGTTTTGGAATATTTGCCCATTTTTTCGTCGTAACTGTACTGGTAGATAATCCAGTCTTCTATTGACAAAGGTTTGTTCACTTCGATATTCGCTTTTTTCCTGTGTCCGGCTTCCGTGAAAACAGTGACTTGTGAAGTGTATTTCTTCACTTCCTGCACAGGCATTGCTACACTGGAGGTTTCATCGATGTACAATACCTGATAGGGAAACAAATAACTTCCGTTGCTTACCCAGCCTTCAACAGGTGCTTTTAAAGACGGGTTGGTTACCCGTACTTTCAAGGCAGTGGCTGCTCCGTCCATAAGCATGGGTACAACACTTGTAAAGACAGAGTCCCTTACTACAGCCGCTTGCGGAATATATTCGAGCACTTCGATAGTATTTCCGTTTAGTTGAGTTGGTTTGCCCAACCCTTCAAACATGTACGATCCGGGACGGTTTACGGGCAGGATTTTTCCCGTGCGATTATCAATGACAACCAGTTTTGGTGGATATTCTTCTATTATAAACGTATCCAGTTCAATAGCTACAGGAAGCTCCTTGAGGTTACCCAGAGCATCGTGTGCACGCCATTCTGTGTTCCCTTCCACAACCGTCATGGTGTACCGTTGCATGTCGCCGCTTCCCAACAGGCCGCCCCCCAGAGCAAAAAACAATCCTAGGTGGTTGAGGTAGAATCCGATCAGCCTCCACGATTGAGATTTGCGGGTTTTTCTCAGCACTGTGAGTCCTAGAATTACCAGGATGTAAAAACAGAGAAGCACGAATGCCCATGAAGTTGTCATCCGGTACCATCCCATCCGGCTGAAAATGTTGTTCGGCAGATGTTCCTGCGGTTCGTGTATAGTGAACTGAGGTGTCAGCCCCAGAATGACGATAGACAACAGCACCACAAGCATAGCCGGAACGGTTGACCTTGCGCCCGACAACCAGCGGACAACGTGATTGTCTCTCAGTAGAAAGTGGCAACAAAGAAGCCCTGCAACCAGCAGGGCCCCGACGGTGGTATTTACAGGGGAACGGAAATCAGCGGGGCGAATATTGCCGAGCAGGAGCTGCAGCAGGAGTCCTGTCAGTGCAATGCCTCCGGCAACTATAAATCCTTCGGTGTAGCTCCACGGTTTCTCCCATATTCTTCGAGCGTCTTTGTTCATAATTACCCGTGACGATGCCGTTTTATCTTCTGCTCACCAACCGGTTATTGGCTTTAGCTGTTTCCAGCCATTTGGGGACAACCGTTTCCATGAATTGCTTTTTTGCTTCTCTTTCCTGCCGCATGTCCAGACCGATATAAGCTTGTGCTTTTTCTTTGGTGGAGATGTCGGGCATGGGGACATCGCCGATGTAGCCGAGTTGCGCCAATACTTTAGAGAGGACGAAACGGGCTTTGTGGGCACGGTCGAGACTCATGGAGAGAATCCGCTGGAATTCAACCGGAGAGTGAAAAGAACCGCCATGCGAGGCTACGGCATAATCCCAACGCCATTGCGATTGACGAAGAAGTTGCAGCACCTCTTCCATTTGTGCTTCTGTAGCCCCTTTCTCCCAGGCAAATTTTGCTTCGATGTGGGCGGTTGCCAGTTCCTTTTCAACCCGGTTTCGGATTTCGTTAGCGCTGCGCTGACGCTCGAAGACTGCGGTACGTAAGGTCTCTTCGCTTTCACGGTGGCAAACCTGGCAAGTGTTGTTGATGCTTGCCAACGGACTTCTTACATGGTGACTGGTGTATTTAACGCCGCCTTCCGATACGTAAGGCATGTGGCAATCGGCACACGAAACACCCCGTTGGGCATGAATGCCGGTTTTGTATATTTCGTAATCGGGATGTTGTGCTTTAATGATGGGGGCGCGGCTGAGCTTATGGGTATAGTCGGCAAACCGGATGCTGTCGTAATATTGTTCACCACCTTCCACGGTCAACCCATTGTGCCAGGGGAAAATAAGGTATTTCCCTTCGGGAGAGAAATAATACTCCACGTGGCATTGGGCGCAAGCCAGCGAACGCATTTCCTGTTGCGAAACCTTGTGGATGTCCTGGCCACTGTTTCTGAATCCTTCGATCAGTCCCGGACGGCTGATTTTAAGGTTCATGGTTTCAGCCTCGTGACAATCGGCACAACCGATGGGGTTTACCACTTCTTGTCCCAACGAGGCCCACGTGCCTTTGTAATATTCGGCAATTCCTAGCGAATCCATCAGGCGGGGAACATCGGGACTTTTACAAGTCCAGCAGGTTGCCGGCTGCGGACCTTCATCGGAAGACATGGGTGCACCTGTCCGTAACGTGTGGTGGATATCTTCTACCGCATGCATGTGTCCCCTGGGAGTTCCATAATCTTTCGAGAAAGCATACCCCGCCCAAAGAATCACCATTTCGGGACGTTGCGCCAGTACGTCCACCACGCTGCTTCCGTTAAATTCACTTTGAAAGGTGGTGTCAGCGGTTTTTATCCAGGATTCGTATTCACGCGGGTAGTTTTCTGCGAAAATTTCGTTTCTCGACTCAATGCCGGTGATATTCACTTTTTTGTTGTTTAGGATACTTACCACTTCAGCCCTGCGTTGAGTGATGGATGCGGCAAGCATTCCCAATAAAAAGACTATTCCAACCGTAACGAAGAATAAAAGCCAGGCTACCCAGGGTTTCATCTTTCTGTTATCATTACTACTCATAGGGATAAATTTGCGGGTTATTTATTTTATTTTATCTGATTTCTTTTCATGGCTGTACTTAGCCAGTCTGGCACATGGGTGTCTGGCATCGGTACATGTGAATGGGGAGTGGACACTTCCGAGCGGCTTCTCGTGTGAGGAACATCCCTGTGACAATCCCAGCAGGCATTTCCTCCCATTTCCTTCATCTCTTTATAGCCCATTCTTCCGGTATTTACAAACTCCTGATTAAGCTGTGTGTGACAACGGATGCAATTGTCCATGATGACCTCAGAACTGGCTTCTATGGTTTGCAGGGCTGTCTTCTCGCCTCTCAGTGTAAAAACGGCGGAGTGACGAAGCCCATCCTTGGCTTTAAAAAAATACTTATTCACGATATTGTTGTGCGGAACATGGCAGTCGTTACAGGTGGTGTTCCGGGCGTGTGAACTGTGGGTCCAAGTGGCGTAATAAGGACTCATCACGTGGCAGTTAACACAGGTTCTGGGGTTGTCGGATAAATAACTGTAGGCGCGAGAGGTGAAAAAAGTATAGATAAACAACCCTGCAAACGCTCCCACGATGATGATTGCCGGGTATTTCCAGCCTCCTCTGGGTTTTATCTCGTTCCAAATGTGCGTTAGTTTTCCCATGATAATTTAGCTTGAAACTAGAGTTTCTCCACTTCAATACAAAAAAAGCGAATTTAACTGTAAAAGAATGTAATATTTATTACGAATTGAGAAAAAATAGTTATATTCGCTAATTACAATTAATGCTATGAACCCTCAACATTCAGAGTTTTTTCAAACTATTTTTCAATGCCCGCTGTGCAATTCTATTCCTGTGGAAGAAAGAGCCGACTTTTTACGCGACGTACGTTATAGCATAAAACGATACGGGAAAGGAGATATGCTGGTAGCGCAAGGATCAGTTTATGAGATGCTTTACATCGTTGTAAAAGGTGAAGTCGTCACAGAGATGTCTGATGAGAAAGGGGAGTTCGTAAAAATGGAACTGATCAGGGCCCCCAATCCCCTGGCAACCGGTTTTTTGTTTGCTACCGACAATATTTCACCGGTTACAGCATTGGCGAAAACCGATTGTGTGGTAATTCTTATTCCCAAAGATAATGTGTTTCTTTTGATGAGCAAGTACCGGGATTTTATGAAAGCGTTTTTAGCGTATATTTCGAACAAGGTAGCTTTTTTATCGGAAAAGTTAAGGCTTGCATCGTTGCGGACTATACGTGCCAAGCTGGGGTATTACCTTTTGAAAGAATCGAGGGGTGAACAGGAGTTTCAATTGAAGATGTCGAAAGAAGAGTTGTCGCGCTTGTTGGGTGTTTCACGGCCGGCATTGGTAAATGTTATGATGCAGATGGCGGATGAAGGGCTCATCGGCGTGGATAGACGAAAAATCCTGATAAAAGACAGGATAGCCTTGCAGCGCTTGTTTTAAATTATTTAAATGTCAATATGAAACAATTACTTATTATTCTCGTATTCACATTGGTCTCTTCCGCTGCTTTTGCGCAGCAAGAAGAGTATCAGAAGAAGACGTATGTTTCTTCCGAAAACGATACGTTGCTCTACAGGGAGTTAGTGCCTGAAAAATTGATACTGAACCAAAGCTATCCTTTGGTGATTTTTCTTCATGGTGCGGGAGAACGTGGAAACGATAACGAAGCACAACTGCGTCACGGTGGAAATATGTTTACAAATCCGGTGAATCGGGAAAAATATCCCGCTTTTGTGATCTTTCCTCAATGTCCCCAAGAAGACTTTTGGGCACCAAGAAACCGTTCGGCGGCCGCAGGAGAAAACCCTTTTAATCAGAATCCTCCTGTGTCTAAGGCGTTGAGCCTGGTAAAAAAAATTCTGGATGAAGCGATTGAGAAATATCCTGTGGATAGAAACAGAATTTACGTAGCCGGACTTTCGATGGGAGGGATGGGAACATTTGATATGTTGTGCCGATACCCTGATCTTTTTGCTGCCGCAATCCCCATCTGCGGGGGAGTAAGCACCGAAAGGCTGAGGAAAATTAAAACCAAAACAAATATTCGAATTTTTCACGGTGATGCCGATACAGTTGTTCCGGTTACCTATTCCCGTGAGGCATATAAGACTCTCAAGCAAAACAGGGCTAGCGTTGAATATATTGAATATCCGGGTGTAAATCATGACAGTTGGACTCCTGCATTCAACGAAGATGATTTCATGGCATGGCTTTTCAGTAAAAGAAAGTGAAGATTGACTCTTTTGAAAAAGCAACTTTTCCGCCGGTCGTTTGTTTACACTCTGTAGAAAATAGTATTTAACAATGAAAAAGATGGACAATCAGGCACTGGTTATTTTTGGTGCCTCCGGCGATCTTACCTATCGGAAACTGATGCCTTCGGTTTTCGATCTGTATATGAATAATTCACTTCCAGATGGTTATGCCGTTTTGGGCGTTAGTCGCTCAAAATTTACCGATTCCGAGTTTCGAAAAAAAATGAAGGAGGGGATCAAGGAGTTTTCACACTTCAAAAATGCAGGTGCGGAGAAGATAAACCACTTTTTAAAGAAAGTTTTTTACATCAGCATCGACACACAAAAGAGTGAAGATTATGAACTGGTGAAAAGTAAACTGAGGGAGTTGAATAAGAAATTGGATCTCCGCCACAACTATATTTTTTACCTTTCCACACCTCCGCAACTTTATCCGGTTATTCCAAAATATCTTTACGGGCAAGGGCTTACGTTACAACAAAAGGGATTCCGGCGGATTATTATTGAAAAACCTTTCGGACACGATTTAAAGTCAGCTATGGAGTTGAATAAGTCGCTGACCGATTTTTTCAGCGAGGAACAAATTTATCGTATTGATCATTATCTGGGAAAGGAAACCGTTCAAAACCTGCTGGTTACTCGTTTTTCAAACGGGATTTTTGAACCGTTGTGGAACAGAAACTATGTGCAGCACGTGGAAATTACGGCTTCCGAAAGCATCGGAGTGGAGGGGCGCGGTGGATATTACGAAACTGCTGGCGCTATGCGTGATATGGTTCAGAATCACTTGCTTCAGGTGGCATCACTGGTAGCCATGGAGCCGCCGGCAAAAGTGACTTCTGAAGAGATCCGGCACGAGAAACTAAAAGTTTTCCGTTCGTTGCGTCCGTTGAACGAAGAGGATTTGCGAAACAATGTAATCCGGGGACAATATACCGAGTCGCATGTGAAAGGAAAATACCTTACCGGATACCGCGACGAAGAAGGTGTAGATAAAAATTCGCGGACGGAAACTTATTTTGCGATGAAGTTTTTTATCGATAACTGGCGCTGGAGCGGGGTGCCGTTTTATATCCGGTCGGGAAAGCGTTTACCTACAAGAGTTTCAGAAATTGTAATCCATTTCAAACCGTCGCCCACACAACTTTTTAAATCGGTTGATGGAGCTATTGAAGCAGGCAACCAGCTGATCCTGCGTATTCAGCCCGATGAGGGAATTTTATTAAAAACAGGTATGAAGATCCCGGGAAACGGTTACGAGGTGAAATCGGTAAATGTGGATTTTCATTATTCCGACCTGAAAGACCATTATATCCCTGAAGCATACGAACGGTTGATCCTGGATTGCATGACGGGTGACAACACCCTGTATATGTCGGGGGAAGGGGCCGAATTGACGTGGAGATTTGTGCAACCCATTCTCGATTATTGGGAAAGTGATCCGGATGCACCTTTGTACGGTTATCCTTCCGGGTCTTGGGGTCCGGATAGCGCGGATAAGCTGATCGAAGGTGCGCAGACCTGGCGCTATCCGTGTAAAAACCTGGCGGATGATGGGGTTTATTGTGAATTGTAAATCGTAATTCCACTTCAAACGTCAAATATATGCAAACAAAAATATTCAATACAAAAGAAGAACTGAACCGTGCGTTTACGGATTACCTGAAGGAGATACTAAAAGACCGGGAAAGGGTTACAGTAGCATTATCGGGAGGCTCCACTCCGAAATCACTGTTTGATTACTGGGCTCAACGCCATGCAACCGATATCGACTGGAAAAGTGTTTTCCTGTTTTGGGGAGACGAACGTTGCGTGCCGCCCACCGATGAGCAAAGCAATTACAAGATGACCCGGGATCATTTACTCGATCATGTGGCCATCCCGGAAAGAAATATTTTTCGTATCAAGGGGGAAAATGACCCTGCTGCCGAAGCACAAAGATATTCTACCTTACTGCAAATGGAAGTAGAAACGGTGGATACCGTTCCTTCGTTTGACCTGGTTATTCTGGGGTTAGGCGATGATGGACACACGGCCTCCATTTTTCCGCACGAAATCGACTTATGGGAAAGTGCAGATTTATGTGTGGTGGGAACACATCCCGACAGCGGACAAAAACGGATAAGTTTGTCGGGAAAAGTAATTAATCATGCTCAGCGAGTGGCGTTTTTAGTTACGGGAGATGGCAAAGCTGAAAAAGTGAAACAGATCATTGAATCGGGAAAAGAAGTAGCCGCAGCTTATCCGGCTGCCAAGGTAAAACCCCTGACCAACAACCTGGTATGGTTTTTGGACAAAGAAGCGGCAAGGTTGTTGGGAAAGTAACGTTATTACACCGTTTTTACTCGGTAGTGGCAGCTTACCTTTCCTTTCTCCATGTTTGATAACTTGCTTTTTATCATTCGTTTGCGCAACGGGGAAATACGGTCGGTAAACATGATTCCGTCGAGATGATCGTATTCGTGCTGGATAACACGAGCCATATAACCGGTGTATTCTTCATCGTGCGGCTGCAGATCTTCATCGAGATATTGAATGCGGATTCTTTCTTCACGCGGCACTTTTTCATGGATACCCGGAATGCTCAGGCACCCTTCTTCCACCCATTCCAACTCACCGGTTTTTTCGGTTATCTCTGCATTGATAAACACCTTCTTGAAACTTTTGAATTCAGGATGTTCATTATCTGCCAGCGGCTCCAGGTCAACGACAAAAATACGGTCTTCCAAGCCTACCTGGGGGGCGGCAAGCCCAACGCCGTCGGCACTGTACATTGTTTCATACATATTGTCAATCAACTCCTTCAGGTTGGGATACGTTGCCGCATCAATCTCTTTGGCTGTTTTTCTTAAAAGGGGGTGTCCGTACACGTATATGGGTAAAATCATTGTTTGAGTTTATGAGTTATTGCCTTCTTTCTTTTTTATAAATCAAGCTTTCCATATATCCCTGCAGGATTATGGTGGCACTGATTTCATCGATCAAAGCTTTGTTTCTTCTGTCTTTTTTCTTTAAACCGCCGTCAATCATTGTTTGTTGAGCCATTTTCGATGTAAACCGTTCATCAAAGCAGACAACATCCAGATGAGGGTATAATTTTCTGAGCTGATCGGCAAACTGCTCTATTTTCGGCAGGTTTTCCGACGCTTCGTAGTTCATTTGCCGGGGTAATCCAATAATTACTTTTTCAACTTTCTCTTTTTCAAAATAAGACCGCAGAAAGTCGAAAATACCGGCGGTATCCACCGTTGTCAGTCCGTTGGCTATGAGTTGTAACGGGTCACTGACCGCAATACCTGTTCTTTTTTTCCCGTAATCGATAGCGAGGAGCCTGCTCATGGCAACATTTCAAAATTTTTGCGGCGCAATTCAAAATCCCGACCCAGGTATTTCTCCCTTACGACCGGGTTCTCCGCCAGTTCTTCCGCCGTCCCCTGAAACAACACCCTGCCCTCGAAAAGCAGGTAAGCCCGGTCGGTTATGCTCAGCGTTTCATCGACGTTGTGGTCGGTGATCAGGATGCCGATGTTTCTGTATTTAAGTTGTGCCACAATCGACTGAATGTCTTGAACGGCAATTGGATCGACCCCTGCAAAAGGCTCGTCGAGCATAATGAACTTGGGATCAATAGCCAGGCACCGGGCAATTTCAGAACGACGGCGTTCTCCTCCCGACAAACGGTCGCCCAGGTTTTTCCGTACTTTTTCCAATCCGAATTCGGTAATCAACTCTTCCAGTTTTTTCTTTCTTTCTTCAGGGGTTTTGTTGGTAAATTCCAACACCGACTTGATGTTGTCTTCCACCGTCATTTTCCTGAAAATAGAGGCTTCCTGGGCCAAGTAACCTATCCCGTACTGTGCCCGTTTGTAAACCGGATATTTGGTAATGTTCTGATCACCCAGGTATATGCTTCCTTCGTTAGGAACAATCAGTCCCACAGTCATGTAAAACGTGGTGGTTTTTCCGGCCCCGTTAGGACCCAGCAAGCCGACAATTTCGCCTTGTTTCAAATGGATGGAAACGTGGCTTACTACTGTCCTTTTACCATATTTTTTTACCAGGTTTTCGGTACGTAGCACTAACTGCCCGTCAGGTACTTCGGCTTGTCTCGTCTCGTCGTTCATTACTTATCGTAAATTTATGCAAAGATAATAAATCATTTACGATTTGGAATTTCGGATGGGGGATTTATGCCTTTTTTACATCTATAGCCTATTCGTTGTCCGTGATAATTATTTCCGAAGCTTCCATCTCTCCGCTTACGGGCGGATTTAGTTTGGCCAGGCGTACTTCGAGGGAGTTAATTCGGGGAAATGATCTTTTTATTTCCGAGAATATTCGTCCAGCAACATGTTCCAGTAATTTACTGGGCACAGCCATTTCTGCTTTCACCAGATCATAAACCGCCGCATAATTGACCGTATCAGCCACGTTATCGGTCTCAAAAGACCTGGAAACCTCGGCAGTGAACGTTACGTTAACCACAAAATTATTCCCGATAATTTTCTCTTGCGGGAGTACGCCATGGTAGGCGTAAAACCGCATGTTTTTTAGGTTGAAGGAGGTTTGCATAAATGATTCATCTTGTTAATAGCGTCAAATGTAAGAACAATTTGTTAAATTTGTGGTTTATAAAATGAAAAAAATACCCAACATGAGTACATCAACCATTTCTGAACGATTAATCGCCATAAGAAATTTTATGGAAGCAGCCAAGCTGGATGCATTTATAATTCCCAGTACCGATGCGCATTTGAGCGAGTACCCGCCGAAAAGGTGGGAGTCACGCAAGTGGATAAGCGGATTTACCGGTTCTGCCGGAACAGCTGTTGTGACCAAGAAAAGAGCCGGTGTCTGGACAGATTCGAGGTATTTTCTTCAGGCAGCTGACGAGTTGGAGGGGACGGGTTTTGACTTGTTTAAAATGGGACAACCCGGCACACCTGAAATGACCGCATGGATCGTTGAACAGGTAGGTAAGGGTGGAACAGTAGGAATCGATGGGCTTGTTTATGCCGCATCCGATGCCAAAGCATTGAGATCCGCGTTGGAAGCTAAAGATATACGGCTGGAGACCACACTCGACCCGTTCGCTGAAGTGTGGAAAGACCGTCCGGAAATTCCCGGGAACAAGGTTTTTCTTTTGTCTGAAGAGATCACCGGAGAATCCACTAAAAGCAAGATCGAGAGAATCCATGACGAACTCGACAGACTGGGTGCCGACGGGTTAATTGCTGTTACCCTGGATGCCGTAGCCTGGATTTTTAATATGCGCGGCAGCGATGTTGATTTTAATCCGGTGGCTGTTGCCTATGGCTACGTATCAAAAAAAGAAAGCGTACTTTTTGTAGATGAAGAAAAACTGGACGACCTTACCAAAAATACTCTCTTGAAACAAGGAGTGAAAATTGACGATTACGACCGGGTTTTCAGCTATGTCGCCAATTTACCCGAAAACACTGCCGTTTGCCTTACCGGCCATAAAATCAATTACAAGTTGTACCAGACCCTCTCGGCAACGTGCAGGATCATCGACGTTCCCTCGCCGGTGGACTTGATGAAAGCCGTTAAGAATGAAACTGAACTCAACGGATTCCGCCATGCCATGGTTAAAGACGGGGTGGCTTTGGTGAAGTTCTTTATGTGGCTCGAAAAAGCGGTGCCCGAAGGAAGCGTAACGGAAATTACGGTAGATGAAAAGTTACGTGAATTTCGTTCACAACAGGAATTGTTTGTGGGTGAGAGCTTTTCAACCATAGCGGGATATGCCCGGAACGGAGCCGTTATCCATTATCGCGCCCAACCCGACACTTGCCTTGAAATAGAGCCAAAAGGTTTGTTGCTGATCGATTCCGGTGGCCAATACAAGGACGGTACCACCGATATCACCCGTACGGTAGCCGTGGGTAAACTTACTAAACAAATGAGGGAGGATTACACCAACGTACTGAAAGGACATATCGGTATTGCAACGGTAGTTTACCCCGAAGGAACGCGGGGTTCGCAACTCGACGTTCTCGCTCGTAAAGCGTTGTGGGATAATTGCCAGACCTACTGGCACGGAACAGGACATGGCATCGGACATTTTCTCAATGTGCACGAAGGGCCCCAGAACATTCGTCTCGAGGAAAACCCAACGGTTTTGAAGGTGGGTATGGTCACCTCCAATGAACCGGGCATTTATCGCACCAACGAATACGGGATCCGGATCGAGAACCTTATTGTTACACAAGAATATAATAAAACAGAAGATTTCGGTACATTCTATAATTTTGAAACCATCACGCTTTGCCCGATTGACACCAAACCCATAGTGAAGAAATTACTGACAAAAAAAGAGATCAAGTGGCTCAACTCATACCACGAAATGGTGTACAGTAAGTTAAAGAAACACTTGAATAAAACAGAAAAAGAGTGGTTGAAGGAAAAGACACGGCCTATTTAAATTGGGGTTGGTGGTTTGAAAGTTAAGGTCGGAAGTTGAAAGTTAATAACCCATACATTTAATATGGCAATAATAAAATCAGTTCGCGGACTCACCCCGGAAATTGGCGATAATACTTTTTTAGCAGAAACGGCGGTTGTTATCGGTGACGTTGTGATGGGCAAGGATTGTAGTATCTGGTACGGAGCCGTGTTACGGGGCGATGTCAATTCCATTCGCCTGGGGGATCGTGTGAATGTACAGGATGGAGCGGTTATTCATACGCTTTATGAAAAATCGGTTTCTATCCTTGGCAGCGATGTGTCGGTTGGACATAACGCTATCATTCACGGCGCAACAATCGAAAACGGTGCACTAATCGGGATGGGAGCTATTATCCTTGATCATGCCGTGGTGGGTGAGGGTGCCATTATAGCAGCCGGCGCACTTGTCTTGAGCGGCACGCAAGTGGAGCCCGGAAGCATTTATGCGGGTGTCCCGGCAAAATTTGTAAAGAAAGTAGATCCCGGACAATCGAAAGAGATGAATCAAAAAATAGCAGCTAATTACTTGATGTATTCGGGGTGGTATAAAGAGTTATAAACACATGTCCTGGTCAAAAAAACAATTGTCCACGTTGATTACCGTTTCCATTACCTCGTTTATGGGAACGTTTCTGATATCATCCATTAATATTGCCTTGCCTGCTATTGAAAAAAGTTTCGCGCTTAATGCCGTTTCACTCAGCTGGATCATTACCGGCTTTTTAGTGGCCACCGGTATGTTTCTTCTGCCAGTAGGTAAGCTGGGCGATATTTCGGGCAATGTACGACTCTTTAAGTTGGGACTGATCGTTTTTACGCTTGCGTCGATGTTATGCGCAATTTCGCCTTCAGGCATCTGGCTTATCGCTGCCCGTTTTGTACAAGGTGTAGGGTCGGCTTTTACCAGTACCACCGGACAGGCTATCCTGGTAGCTAATTTCCCTGCTCGTAACCGTGGACAGGTGATAGGTATTTCAGTGGCGTCGGTTTACACCGGGTTGGCAACAGGTCCGTTTATCGGAGGATTTTTAACACAGGCCTTGGGCTGGCATTCGTTGTTCTATGTGGCAGCTGTTCTGGGAATATTGTCTACGGCCATAGCTTTTTCTTTTCTGGAAAAAGATGTGGCTGTTCATGGAGGCGAAAAGAAAATTGATTTACGGGGGACGTTTGTGTTTATGCCGGGTTTAATAGCGTTAGTTTACGGTTCATCGCATATCCCCTCCAGTTCCGGTTGGGCTCTTATGGCTTTTGGTATCATCCTGTTGGCCCTGTTCTGGATAATTGAGAGCCGGGTGGTTTACCCTATGTTTGAGACACGTCTTTTTACGCACAATAAGCTTTTTGGCTTTTCTAACCTGGCGGCTCTAATCAATTATACGGCTACCTCTGCCATTGTGTTTTTCCTGAGCCTCTATCTGCAAAAAATCCAGGGGCTGTCACCCCGTGATGCGGGTGCGGTCATTATAGCCCAACCGGTTATGATGGCACTGTTCTCGCCCGTAGTGGGCCGCCTTTCCGACAAAATCCAGCCGCGTTACTTTGCAACGCTAGGGATGGCAATGTGTTCGGCTGGATTATTCGCCATGTCTTTTTTCACTGCTGCAACTCCGTTATGGTTAATTGTTTCGATATTGATTTGGGAAGGGCTTGGCTTTGCCTTTTTCTCATCGCCCAATATGAATACCATTATGAGTTCAGTGGATAAGAGCCGTTACGGTCAGGCATCAGGGACAGCATCTTCGATGCGTATTTTTGGACAAATTGCAGGAATGACTATCGTCACGTTCTTTTTTGCTTTCTATTTTGGAAGCAACACCGTGACAGAGGTTACCGACACTGTTTTTCTTACTGCCATGAAATGGGGTTTCATAACCTTTACTCTGATCAGCCTGGTGGGAATTTATTTTTCATTTACACGAGGCAATGTGGAGAGACAATAACCCCTTCTGTTACATATCTGTGATCAGTTGATACTTCGGAACCAATGACTTCATGATGGTCCATCCTAAGAGATAGGCTACGGCACAGAAGATGAAGATGATGAAATATCCCGATTCAATTCCTTCATAACCCAGGAATTTCAAGTTGGTGTTGGCTGCATGATCGAACAGTACGCCGGAGCTCTTGTTGATGAAGAAGGAACCCACACCTCCTGCCATACCACCGATACCGGTGATGGTTCCCACCGCATGTTTCGGAAACATGTCACTCACGGTGGTGAAAATGTTGGCCGACCAGGACTGGTGTGCGGCAGCAGCGATACCGATAATGATTACCGGAAGCCAGACCGAGAAACCTCCCAGTGGCTGTGCCAGCAGGATCAGCAGGGGGAAAAAGGCGAAGAGCAACATGGCACGCATGCGCCCCTGATAAGGGTCCAGCTTTTTCTTTTCCATGAAATAGGCCGGGAAATAGCCGGCTGCAAAAACCGATATCATGGAGATGGCATACACCACAAATACGTGGGGTGCGCTCTGAGTGGAGTCAAGACCGTAAACTGAACTGAGGTATGCCGGTATCCAGAACAGCAGGAACCACCATACTCCATCAGTAAGGAATTTACCCACAGCGAACGACCAGGTTTGTTTGTATTTGAATGCTTTGTTGAAGGAGACTTTCTTGCCGGCATTCTCATCGGCCTTCACCCTTCCTTCTGTAGCGTCGGTCGCATCATCCTGGTTGATATAGGCCAACTCGAGGGTATTCACTTTTTTACTCTTTTCCGGTTTGTGGTAAATAAATACCCAGAAGCCCATCCATATGAAGCCAAGGGCACCGATCACGATGAAGGCCATTTCCCAGCCCCATGCTTTTGCAATGAAAGGAATGGTGAGGGGGGCCAACAGAGCACCTATCTGTGCACCCGAGTTGAAGATACTGGTGGCATAAGCCCTGTCTTTCTTGGGGAAGTACTCGGCGGTGGCCTTGATGGCGGCGGGGAAGTTGCCTGCCTCGCCGATGGCCAGTACCAGTCGCGCAAACACGAAGAGGGTGACACTCACGGAAACCACCAGCGATACGTCTCCTACTGTGCCGATAGCCTGACGTGCACCGTGGAAGCTCATGGTCCACTCGCCTGCAGTAATACCGGCAGTCAAGAGGCCGCAGAAAGCGTGCATCACCGCACCGAACGACCATACACCGATGGCCCAGAGAAAACCCTTCTTGGTATCCATCCAGTCGATAAATTTACCGGCGAAGAGCATCGATACGGCATAAAAAATGGAGAAGAGCCCCGTGATGGTACCGTAGTCACTGTTGGTCCAGTGGAACTCCGGTGCGATAAAGTCGGCCCAAGTCAGTGACAGTACCTGCCTGTCGAGGTAGTTCACTGTGGTGGCCATAAACAGCATCACAACGATGGTCCACCGGTGATTGGTCATCTTTCCTGTTTGTAGATTACTCATGATTTATTTCTGTTATTAAGTTAATGAATGATTATCTGTTGTTCCGAATGATGGCCAGTCCCTGGCGGCATAATACGGAGATTTTTCCCCACTCGCCTGCTTCGATCACTTCTTCCGGGAAGAGGTTGGAACCCATTTCCACGGCGGTGACACTGGCCTTGGACCAGACGATGAGGTTATTCGATTGAATAAATCGCCGGTATCCGGGGGTGGCTAACCGCAACATGATCTTCCCCGGAGGTTACGACTTTTTGCATGAAATTTTAAGTATTTATGTGACGTTAATTACGTTTATAAATTGAAAAGCCTTTTCAGGTGCCTGTCATAAATGTTTTCTTCCACGCAGGATCCGATTATGTCTGCATATTGTTTAAGTGCATCGGTGTATTCATTTTCCAATTCTGCAGCTACTTTATAAGCTACGTGAATGAGTTGTCGGAAGTTGGAATTGTAGTCGGGATGTCCAGGGATATGGCGCAATGTGTTCGCGAATTTTTCACTCGACCATCGGTTAACTTCCTCCACAGAAGGAAGTTTAGTGGAGTCTATATCAATGACATCAGCGTAAGGCGCACACAGTTCGTCTTTCCGGTTGTATGAACCGGCATAAATCTTTTTGGCCAGCGCCAATGCTTCACCTCCAGCCACTGCCAGGCCTATGACTTCTTCGAGCCACGTGGTCCCGGCCGTCTTCAGGTGTAATCCCTTATCGTACTTGCGTATTATTTTTGCCATTATCGGATAAATGGAGAATTTATCACTGCCGGAGTGAACGCTCAATTTCAGTTCTTCGGGAAGCCCGAATTCTTTTACTGCAAAATCAATTACCAGCACATCTTCTTCGAATTCCTTTTCAAATTGAGTCAAATCTCCCACATAATCAACACCTTTATTGAAACGTCCGGTAAATTTTGGCGCAATGGTCTGAGCAGGAACACCCTTGTCTGCCAGCATCTTAAGAATAAAAAGCATTTCGACAGGGGTTTGTGGCGATTCCACTTCATCCATCGATACTTCCGTGATAAAATTGTTTGCACCCTTTTCGTTTTTCAGGAAAGTGTAAATGTCGGCTGCCTGCTGAGTGGCAGCTAAAAATTTACAGGCAATATTTCTCAGTAAATCTTCGGTTATCTGAAGGGGCATACTCATACCCGGTATGCTTAATTTCCCCAGGTATTTTTTGCAGGAAGATAAAAATCGGTTCACTTCTTCTTCAGAACTTTGTTTACCGATAAACGATGCGACATCCAGTGTGAAAAAATCAGCAGATGCAACAAAAGGCCCTACTGTGTTGAGGTTAATATGATCGGCATCGACAAAGTATTTACCTGTAAAATTAAGGTTTTGCGCGGCGGAATCGGCTTCTTTTCTAACGTCTTCCGGCTTTGAATGTACGTAAATGTGCTCCCTGTTCGATTTATTCCATACGGGACTAATGTTAACTCCTTTGCTGTTTGCCTTTATTATGGCTCTCAACTGTGCTTCTCCCTGATGAGAAAACCGGTCACCGGTTCCGATACTGAATTTTTCTAGTTTCATGCGGTTATATGTTCATGTTTTTATTAAAAGTCAAAGAATTTTTTTGCGTTGTAATAAGAGATGTTTTCTACCATTTGTCCAAAAAGATCCATTTCTGATCTGGGCAATAAACCGTTTTCGATGTCATTTCCGATAAGGTTGCACAATATACGGCGGAAATATTCGTGCCGGGGATAGGAGAGGAAACTGCGCGAATCGGTAAGCATCCCTACAAACCTGCTTAACAGCCCCAAGTTGGATAATGAATTTATTTGTGCTTCCATGCCCGTTTTTTGGTCCAGGAACCACCACCCTGAGCCAAACTGCATCTTTCCTGCCACGGAGCCGTCCTGGAAATTCCCTATCATGGTCGCCAGCATGTCGTTATCCTTCGGGTTGAGATTGTAAATAATGGTTTTGGCCAATTTATTGTTTTTATCCAGCTGGTCAAAAAAGCGACTCATGGCTTTTGCTACATTGAAATCACCAATGGAGTCGAATCCTGTGTCAGGTCCTAATTGATTAAATAATCGGGTGTTATTGTTGCGGATAGCTCCATAATGGAACTGCTGTGTCCAGCCTTTTTCCCAATCCATAACAGCCCCTTCGTAGAGCATAGCCGATTTGAATTTAAGAACTTCTTCCTTTGATAATTCACTTCCTCCATACACTTTATCGAAAATGTTTTCTATTTCTGCCGTCGTGTAAGGCTCGGCATAAAACTCCTCTACTCCGTGGTCGGATAACTTACAGCCGGCAGAAGCAAAGAAATCGTGACGATTTCTTAGTGCTTCAATTAAGTCGTTGAAATTGATAATGTTGATCCCCGATATTTCGGATAATTTTTCAACATAAGCCCTGTATTCAGTCGGCTTTTCTACGGCCATGGCTTTGTCCGGTCGCCAGGTAGGCAGGACCTTAATTTCAAAACCCTCGTTCTTTAAAGCTATGTGATGTTCCAGCGTATCGGCGGGGTCATCGGTTGTGCAAACCACCTCGACGTCGTATCTTTTCATTAGCCCTCGAGCAGAGAATTCAGGGGTTCTGAGTTTTTCCGTACACGTATCGTAGATTCTTCTTGCCGATTCCGGGTTAAGTAATTCTTCCACACCAAAAGCCGTTTTCAACTCCAAGTGGGTCCAGTGATAGAGTGGGTTGCGCATGGTGTAGGGTACGGTTTCAGCCCATTTTTCAAATTTTTCCCAATCCGACGTGTCTTTACCTGTACAATAGCGTTCGTCAATTCCGTTGGTCCTCATGGCACGCCATTTATAATGATCGCCCTCAAGCCAGATTTGCCCTAGGTTGTCGAATTTCCGGTCAGCGGCAATGTGCGCGGGATCCAGGTGACAGTGATAATCGATGATCGGTTGCTTTTTTGCGTGTTCGTGGTACAATTCCCTGGCAGTATCCGTTTGCAGGAGAAAATTTTTATGGATAAATCTTTTCATACGGCGATATATTATTTGTTTACGTACACAGTCAATCTCATAAAAGAGATTTAATTTTCCAAAATTAATCATTTATTTTAAGGTGGCAAGGAGGAGGATAATAAAAAATGGATCATTCCTGCCCGTACGCTTTCTTTATTCTGTCCACTTTCTCTTTTCGTTTTCGGGCTTTATGGTTCTGGATGGTGCGTATGGGATCAGCATCGAACCCGGAGTAGGGAGGAATGATTTTTCTGAGTTTATACAGCCATTCGGCAGAACCTTCGCCGATAGAAATTCCGGTACCGTAATCTCCACGGGTATATTGTATCCATTGCGTAATGCTGCGCGCATCTGGAACGGCATTGAATTTCCCATTGGAATAATCAATTTTTGCACGGTTTAATTGACGGGTACCGATGTTTGTAACATTCAAGTTGAGATGAACTTCGTATTCTTCCGGCGGATGCAGTACTTGAATCTTGTCGTATTGGGTGGGTAATTTTGTGGCAGGAGAAACTTTTAGTACTTCCTGGTTATCTTGCGGCAATACCTGAATGTTTGCGCGCTTGGGTTGATATTGCATCGGTTTCTGTTCGGGCACAATAAGCGATTGACGAAGTTTTTTCTTCATTTCGTCGTTAAATTCCTGCGCGTTGAGTTTTGATGCTGCTGTCGCGGCAATAATGCACAAAGAAAAGAGGAACGTTATTTTTGTCGTTTGCCCGATGCTAAAGCGTTAATTACGGTTCTACACAACAGTAAGACGCATTTTAGCGAAAAACGCTGCACAAAAGATTGTTAAATATTTGCCGTAAAAAGTTAAGTTTCACAAAGTTCTGATCCGTTGTCTTGCTTATCCTCCTGTTCCTCAGGACTTTTCTGTTGTAATTATTCCTCCATAGAAAAGCTCCGGGAACCGATGAGGCTACCGTCAGCAAAGATATCGGCTTTGTAAGTTCCGGGCATGAGGAATTCTTCGATATCCCAATACATGGAAACGGGAATCTCTTCACCGCCATATTCCACGATCCGTTTCATGGAGTACTGGAGGTTGCCGTTTTCGTAAGGGAAGGTACTGCCCGGGTTTTTTGTCAACACACCGCCATCGGGCGACATTATGCGAACATAGATGATCCTTTCGCCGGGCTCGGCAGTAATATTTTTGGTAATAAGAAACGAAACAACGAACTGCGAGCTGCGGCTCAACCGTTTTTGCTCCCTGCCGCGGTCATTCACTGCTTTTACGCTTACTCCCGTAGCATCGAGCTTGGAAGCGAGGGTGACTTTTTCACTTAATTGTTCTTTTTCTTGCGACACTTGATTCAAGGTGCGGCTGGTTTGCTGATATTGTTTTGTGATTTGTTCGTTTTTGGCCTGCAGTTCAGTATTTAACCTGTGTAGTGAATCAATTTGCTGGACATAGGACTTGAGCACTTTGCGCAAGGTTGCCAGTTCGTCTTTCAGTCGTTTTATCTCGGCTTTGTTGGCTGCATCGGTCATGCGCAGTTGTTCCTGTAGCCGTTGTACTTTAGCCTGTTCGTTTTCCAGCTTGTAAAGCAGTGAATCGTTTTGAACACTGAACTTGAATCCTTCGTATTGCATGGAAATAGCTTCGTACTCATCTTCAAGTTCCTGTTTGTCAACGGTGAATTGTTGTTCCATTGTATTTATCTGCCTGTTTTTACTGACAATGTAGATAACGGCAATGGCTAATATCAGTGATAAGACCCCGATGATGGCAATTAATTGCGGGGTACGTTCTTTAAAATCTATTTTCATGCACTTGTTCTTTTATTTTTTCATGAAAGTCGTGTGTGCCTCGCATCCCGATAAGCGTGGATCCATTTATACGGGAGATGTTCAATTTACATGCTTGCTTCATAAAAAAATGAAAATTCTGTATTTGTGCACAAAAATAAGGTTTTTCATATAAAAAGACAATTGTTAAAAGATGATTTTTATAAATTTAAGATTTATTGTTGGCTGTTGTCCTTTAGGCTTCTTTGTGTTATTAAAAAATTGACAGTTTAGTTTTTGTTGTAAATTCTTCCAGAAAAAGCATTCCTTTGTAGGAGTTTCCTTTTTTGTTGAGGCGCGGACTCCAAACGGCGATTGCATATTTTTCGGGATGCACGGCTACGATGCCACCTCCAACGCCGCTTTTTCCGGGCAGTCCTACTTTGAAAGTAAACTGGCCGGCTTCGTCGTAGAAGCCGCAGGTTTGCATGAGTGCATTGGTACGTTTGGTACGACTGGGCGACAAAATTTTTTCTCTCGTGTGCGGCACAATGCCATTATTGGCAAGAAACAGAAAAGATTCCGATAACTCTTTACAGTTCATTTCGAGGGAGCAGATGCTGAAATAGAGATCCATCACTTTTTCTATGTCGTTTTTGATGTTTCCAAAAGCTTTCATCAGGTTAACGAGTGCGTAGTTGCGAAATCCGGATTTTTTTTCGGAATGTGCAACAAGGGGGTTGTAATCGATGGTGCTGCTTTTTGTTAGGCTACGGATAAATGAAAGCACATTCTCCCGAGGAGAAGCAAGCTCGTCGACTAAAATATCACACACCACAATGGCTCCTGCATTAATGAACGGGTTTCGCGGAATTCCTTTGTCGTATTCCAGTTGTACGAGTGAGTTGAAAGGTGTTCCTGCAGGTTCCAGGTCCATCCGTTCCCAGATATTGCTTTTCACCCGGGAGTAGGCAAGTACGAATGAGAATACTTTGGCAATGCTCTGAATGGAAAACTTGACATCGGCATCACCGAAAGCGAAATATTCACCATTGACCGTAATCAGGTGTACACCAAATTGATTTGGGTTAACGTGAGCCAGTTCGGGAATGTAATTAGCCACCTGGCCAATGTCTTCAACACGTTGAAGTTCGTTGTAGATTTCCTGGAATGTTTTTGAGTAATTCATATTAACGGTTAATTTTAGGGTTTAACGTTCAATGTTCATTATTGCGTTTGACAATAGCAACAAGAGGTTGTTCAACAGGACATGAAACATACATGTCGTAAATCACTTTACTGAAACTGGAGATATACCGGCCTTGGTTGTAACTTCATCAATTCCTCCGGTGTTAGCAGGTGATTCGGTGATTCTTTGGTGTCGTTTTTATAGAAAAGTTTAAAACCGGTGAACTGTATAGGTTCAGGGTGGATAAACCGGTTATACGTACTGTATTTAAGTTCGGGGCGGCCGAACCCGTCCATATTGATTACGATCTGTACTTCGGGACTAAGCTTGATGTTTTTGTAATGGGTTACCATCCCTTTCGTGAAGCGATGGACGATCAATATTTTAGGTGGAAGGTTGTAGTCCTGAACAAGTTCAGCCAGGTATGCAGAGCAAAAATTAATGTCTTCGGCATCTAAAGTGCCAATTTTTTTGCCGGGAGGCGTGCCGTCTTTCATCGAAAATTCGGGATCAATTCCCAAATGTACGTGCGGCATCAGCAGATACTTTTCCAATTGCGGAATTTCCAGCTCCACCGTGCTTAATCCCACCTGGACATCGAGAAAAACCAGCGCATCGTGCATTTTGGCAATAGCAAGCGCAGAATCGATCTGCTGTTGCGGCATCCGGTAACGGTATTTTCCGTCACTCCAGGGTGTTCCTTGTGCAACTACGGCAATGTAATGAATGGCAGGTACGACAGGTGTTTTCGGATCAGCTTGTTCCCATGCTTCCGTTTCCTTAAGCAGTCGACTCCACATTTCTTCAGGAGGATATTCTCCCAAAACACCCATATTTTTCGAATAGAGGTTTCCGTAGTAAGCCACTACCCGGTGATAAGGTAAAACAGCTCCTTCAAGAGGCAACGGTTGGTTTTGTACAGGCCATAAGTCGGTTGTGTCGCCGTTGGCGATGTAGTTAAGTAAATCATTGTATTCGGCTTGATCCACCGGCTTTTGATTTTTTATATCTTCTTTTTCGATGTTTTCCAAAGTAGAAAACGGAGGGGTATCAGCACTTTTAGCGGATGAATCCGATCTGCCTTTGCAGGCAATAAAACCAAATAATAGGATTAATACAAGAGGGAAGATTAATTTTCTCATTCAGTAATAATTTAATGCATAGGTTTATATATTCAAAATTCAATCGTAAATTGATTTTTTTGTAGGGTATTATCTTTTTCTGAAAACGAAACATCCTGCTTCTGACGGATGGTCTTGGGCATAATCGGTAGGCTTTTCTTCCCACAGCAGGTGGGCAATCATAAGATCACCAATAGCAGATACGATAAAAACAATGCCCAAAAATGTTACTAAATATTTACCAATAAATAAGCCTGTGATGGCAGGGCCCAATCCAAGAATAACAGCGGGAGTGAGCGCTCCGAAAAGGTAGTGCCTTATTTTAAGCGGCTCTGTGCAATGGCAATAGGGGGTAAGAAATGGCGCCATTATGCCGAAACGGATGGCGCGAAATCCCCGCTTGGCAAACAGAGCGAACGAAATGCCGTGGATGAGTTCGTGAAGGACTATTCCAATAAGGCAAGCGATGAAAAACAGGGATCCGTCCCGTAGAATTTTTATCGGAGAAAAATCCGTACGGAAATAATCCAGCAAATGGTTTCCCCAAAAAAAAGAATGAATGCCTGTGAAGACAACAAAAACGGGAATCAGGACTATAATTCCCAATTTATTGGCTTTTTCAATGCTGATGGTTCTCAGAACTTTTTCGTAATCTTTTTCAGTGAATGTCACGTAATCCTTTTTTTGCAAATTTAACCCATAAAACAAAGAGATCGTCTCAAAATAAACATCAATCTCCCAAGAAATGAATATCTGAATTTGTTCCCAGATAGGTATCCGAATAGAAAGAGGGTGAAACCACATTGTGATACACCCTCTTGAGATTGGTTTATTTCTTGTATTAATCGTTCATCGAAATCAGGAATTCTTCGTTGTTTGATGTTCTTTTCAGCCGGTTGAGCAGGAATTCCATTGCTTCTGTCGAGTTCATGTCCGACAAGAAATTGCGCAATACCCACATCCGGTTAAGCGTTTCTTCGGAAAGTAACAGGTCGTCACGACGGGTGCTGGATGCAATGATGTCCACCGCCGGGAAAACTCGTTTGTTGGATAGTTTTCTATCGAGTTGGAGTTCCATATTGCCCGTACCCTTAAATTCCTCAAAAATAACATCGTCCATTTTTGAACCGGTTTCGGTAAGAGCAGTAGCGATGATGGTCAGTGATCCGCCATTCTCAATGTTTCTTGCCGCTCCAAAAAAACGTTTGGGCTTTTGTAATGCGTTGGCATCCACTCCTCCCGACAACACTTTCCCTGATGCCGGCTGAACCGTGTTATATGCCCGTGCGAGGCGTGTGATGGAATCGAGCAGAATAACAACATCGTGTCCGCATTCTACTAAGCGGCGTGCTTTGTTGAGAACAATGTCGGCAATTTTTACATGTCGTTCTGCCGGTTCATCAAATGTAGACGCAATTACTTCTGCGTTAACGCTGCGCTCCATATCGGTAACTTCTTCGGGGCGCTCGTCAATGAGCAGAATAATCATATATACTTCGGGATGATTGGCTGCAATAGCATTGGCAATATCCTTGAGCAACATGGTCTTACCCGTTTTGGGCTGAGCGACAATCAGGCCTCGTTGTCCCTTGCCGATGGGCGAAAACATGTCGACTACCCTGCACGACAAATTATCATTATACCCCTTGGTGAGGTTGAATTTCTGATCCGGAAACAACGGTTTCAGGTGGTCGAAAGGTACACGGTCGCGTACTTCCTCAGGCTTTCTTCCGTTTATCTTGTCTACTTTTACCAGAGGAAAGAATTTTTCTCCTTCTTTTGGCGGACGGATCGGACCCTCTACCACATCCCCTGTCTTCAGGCCAAACAGGCGGATCTGAGATTGGGAAACATAAATGTCGTCCGGTGAAGACATGTAGTTATAGTCCGAAGAACGCAAGAAGCCATAGCCGTCACTCATGATCTCCAATACACCCGATGCATTCAAAATTCCTTCGAATTCGTAAGCAGGTTCCTTTTGCTGTACAACGGTTTGTTGCTGATTTATATTCTTGCTTTGTTGCGGTTGCTGCTGGCGGGGTTGGATAGGTGCTGGAGTAATAAGTTCTTGCAAAAGAGATGCTTTCTTTTCAATAACAACCGGTTTTTCCATCACTTCTGTTTTGAGAGCATCTTCTATGGGTTCCTCAGGAACGACCGGTGGTAAAGTTACCGGTGGAGCCTGTGAGATTCGTTCTCTTTCACGGTGTTTGGATGAACGAAAGACAAGCTGTGTCGGTTTTACGGGAGGAGTAGGTGTCGCTTCAGCTTTTGGCTGATCCACCGGAGCACTATCCGTTACAACCGCATCCGGAATGATTGCAGGATGTGCGGAAACTACGACAGCGTGCTGTTTTGGTTCCTGTTTTTTAACTTCATGCGGTTTGTTTGTACTTTGAACTTGCTTGTTGTTTTGGACAGGGTTTTCTTTTGGAACCCGGGTTAGAGTTTTTACCTCCGGTTTTGGCTTTTCTTGTTCCTTCTCCTTCTCCTTCTCCTTCTCCTTTTCCTTTTCCTTTACTTCTACTTCTGTTACAGGCTTTCTATCTTTCTCTGCTGGGCGGCCTGTCTCTGCTTTGACTTCTTGCTTCTGCGTGTTGTTTTTGTTCTCAATTGTTTTTCTCCCGTTATTTGGTCTGGGATGCGGGGCTGGGCTCAGATTTTTTGTTCCGGCGATAGCTTGCTCATCAAGGATTTTGTAGATTAACTCTTCTTTTTTATACGCATCGGGTCTTCGTATACCCATTTCTTTGGCAAGAGCTCGTAATTCTGTGGTTAGCTTTTCGTTAAGCTCAATAATGTTATAAGCCATTTAATTATTTGTTAAAAAAACGTTTAGGTTTTATATTTTAATGATTGAAACTGAGTTTTTATATATAATGTTTGAAGGAAACAAGGCTATTCCGAACAATGATTAAAAAACTCAATATGGTTTTATTTTGAATTGTTGAGTGAATATCCGTAGAATATATTCACTTATCTTTGAAGATTCTGGTGCAAAGGTAATGTTTTTTTTGAAAACAAAGGAAAAAGGAAGATATATTTTTACTAAAAATTCCCATTAAGCAGTTCGCCAACAGGAATTTTTTTCATTTTATCTGCATGTTCAACTTATTGGATGTGTTTCTTCGACGTTCTATTTCATTTTTAAACAGGAGCGACCGCCGTCTTTCCAACGAACCGCTTGTGGTTGATTGCAGAAAGAGGTCGACTGCTAAGACGGCCCACTTATACGCGCTGTCCATATCATCAAGCATTTCGTAACCCAGTGCTATATTGTGTGCAGCTTTTGCCTGGTTTAGCTTGTTTTTTTCCTTTGTGTAAAATTCGTTCCATTTTTCAATGGCATTGAACCACTGATTATTCTTGGCAAAGACTTCTCCTTCACGCATCTTAGAACTCATTTGTGTGTAGTACCAGCGGTCTTGATTCTCCCAGTGCGGCGAAAATACTTTCGTCATTTTTTCCGCTGCAAACACGGCAAGCTGTTTCATTGCTTCTTCTTGTGAAGGGACAATCAAGTCGGCGTAAGCACGGCCGTCATGAATATCATATCCTTCCCATTTCATGCTGTCGGTAAACTGAACCACCGGGATTTTACCTTCCATCGATGGGAGATACACACGAATTACCGATTGTATTCTCCCGGTTAAACCAGCATAATTGTACCCTTCCTGTCGGAAAAAGTCGGTTCTGTCGGTTTGTAAAATCAGTTTGTCCAGCGATATGATTGCGTCAGTGGTAGTTGCATTCCGCAGTTCATGCATCGTTTCGGGCGTTATGGGAACTTCCTGCCAGAAATCATTATCACTTCTCAGCGGTTTCTGGTAATATTTAACAGCATTAAAATACTCTTCTTCACCCAAAAATTGAGACAATGCTTCCGTATAAAAAATAGCCACACTGTCCGCAGATACTTTTATTCTGTCGGATTGCTTTTTTCCCAGTCTTTTGATGTTATGTCCAATTTCATCAGGCTGCTGAACCACGTTGTTTACCACCAATACCGACTTCACTTCCGTTGGAAGAGTAACCTGCGCCGGTTCGCGCGTCTCGATAGACATGTACTGAATACCGGCACAATTACTGAAAAACAGGATGGAAAAAAACAATATACCAGAGAAAACTAAATGTTTCATAGACAAATTTGGTCTGAATAGGTTGAGATTTTATGAGTCAAAATTACAAATTTATTTAGAAATTGTTTTGTATTTTACGAATGATATGATTTTGTTTTATTCTTTTATGTTGTTTTTTACTTTTTTATACCGCTGAACTTTCATTTTTTTTAAACCACTTTCCATTACGATGCGAAATAAAAATTAAACACCATTAAAAAAATGACATGAAAGATCAAATAGCTTATTTTAAACCGATTCAAGAATTCAACGGCTGCGATTATTGGATACAAAAGAAAGAAATAGGTTTAATGATGTTTGTATTGGATTTAATTTTTACACAAAAAACACTTTTTTGTGCAATTTTTTCGATAGTTGTTTCAAATTTTGTTGGTGAAGCTGAATTCTTTCTGTAAATTTGCCGTCTCCAAAAGAACATAAATAAACATATAGGAAATGGCATTTAACATTATTGTGTTGGCAAAGCAGGTTCCCGATACGCGCAACGTTGGGAAAGATGCGATGAAAGCCGACGGAACAGTTAACAGAGGAGCGCTGCCGGCTATTTTTAATCCGGAAGATTTGAATGCGTTGGAGCAAGCTCTTGGAATCAAAGATCAATATCCCGGGACAAAGATTACCGTACTAACCATGGGGCCTGCCCGCGCTGCAGAAATCCTTCGGGAAGGATTATTCAGAGGTGCTGACGACGGTGTGCTTCTAACGGATCGTGCTTTTGCCGGCGCTGACACTTTGGCTACATCTTATGCCTTGTCGATGGCCGTTAAGCAGATGGGTAATTTTGATATGATTATCTCCGGCCGGCAAGCTATAGATGGCGATACTGCGCAGGTTGGGCCACAGGTGGCAGAAAAGCTGGGCATTCCTCAAATTACGTATGCTGAGGCAATCGAGAGCATCGATAAGAAGAAAATCCGCGTGAAACGTCGTCTCGAAAATGGGGTAGAGGTAGTGGAAGCCCCCCTGCCGTTATTGATCACTGTAAACGGATCGGCCAGGATTTGCCGTCCGCGTAACGCAAAATTTCTGCAAAAATACAAACACGCTAAAACCGTTACCGAACGTCAAACTGAAAATATCGATTATATCGATTTGTACAATGCACGCCCATACCTCAATTTAACGGAATGGAGTGTCGCTGATGTAAATGCTGATCCGGTTCAATGCGGATTATCGGGTTCTCCAACCAAAGTAAAGAAAATAGAGAACGTTGTATTTCAGGCAAAGGAAAGCAAACGACTGACCGATGACGATACCGAACTGGAAGACTTGATAAAAGAATTAATAGCTAATCACACAATTGGTTAAAACAATGAATAACGTATTCGTATACCTCGAAATAGAAGACGGCACGGTTGCAGAAGTGAGCCTGGAACTACTTACCAAGGGACGCACTCTGGCCAGCCAGCTGGGTTGCAGACTCGAAGCTATTGCCGCAGGAGACAAGCTCGACACCATTGAGAAACAGGTTTTTCCATACGGTGCAGATGTTCTCCATATTTTTAAAGACAAACGCTTGTCGCCATATACTACCTTGCCGCACACATCCATCCTGGTGAATCTGTTCAAAAAAGAAAAACCGCAAATTTGCCTGATGGGGGCTACCATCATCGGGCGTGATTTGGGCCCGCGCGTATCATCGGCATTAGGAAGCGGCTTAACGGCCGATTGCACATCGCTTGAAATTGGCGATCACGAAGAGAAAAAAGTGGGCAAAGTTTACGAAAACCTGCTTTATCAGATTCGTCCAGCTTTCGGTGGAAATATTGTAGCGTGGATCATCAATCCCGACCATCGTCCGCAAATGGCGACTGTTCGCGAAGGTGTGATGAAAAAGGAAATTGCCGATCCGAATTACAAAGGGACGGTGGTAGAGCACGATGTGAAAGACTATGTTTCTCCGGATGATTTTGTGGTTTCCATCATCGACCGTCACGTGGAAAAATCGAAAGTCAATATCAAAAATTCGCCCATCATTATATCCGGGGGATACGGTGTAGGTTCGAAAGAAAATTTTCAGTTGTTGTATGATTTGGCAAATGTTTTGGGAGCTGAAGTAGGGGCATCACGTGCCGCCGTTGATGCCGGATATGCCGAACACGAACGTCAAATCGGACAGACCGGTGTTACCGTACGCCCTAAACTGTATATCGCTTGCGGTATTTCGGGACAGATTCAACACATTGCCGGAATGCAAGAGAGTTCGCTGATCATTTCCATCAATAACGACCCTAGTGCCCCCATTAATGCTATTGCTGATTACGTCATTACCGGCGATATCGAAAAGGTAATTCCGAAATTGATCAAGTATTATAAGAAAAATTCAAAATAAGAAGAAATGGCAAACTTTTATACCGACACGCCGCAATTCAGACACTATCTGAACCATCCACTGATGAAACGAATTGTGGAACTCAAAGAAAGAAATTACGCAGATAAATATACTTACGATTACGCTCCGATGGATTTTGAAGACGCTATGGACAGCTACGACAAAATTCTGGAAGTAGTGGGCGAGATTTGCGGTGATATTATCGAACCGAATGCCGAAACGGTAGACCACAGCGGACCAACAGTGGCCGACGGACGAGTAACGTATGCTACACCTACCCAAGAGAACCTGGAGGCCCTGAACAAGGCCGAACTGATGGGGATGGCTTTTCCAAGACGTTTTGGAGGATTGAATTTTCCTATGGTGCCTTACATGATTTCAGCCGATATCGTGAGCAGGGCGGATGCCAGTTTCCAAAATATCTGGATGTTGCAAGACTGTGGCGAAACAATTTACGAGTTTGCTTCGGACGAGCAAAAAAACGAATACCTGCCGAGGGTTGCCAAAGGGGAGACCATGTCGATGGACCTGACCGAACCCGATGCCGGTTCGGATTTGCAAGCCGTGATGCTGAAAGCATCGTATAACGAAAAGGAAGGACAGTGGTACCTGAACGGAGTGAAACGATTTATTACCAACGGGGATGCCGATATTCATCTGGTGCTGGCCCGTTCGGAAGAGGGAACAAAAGATGCACGCGGTTTATCGATGTATGTTTACGACAAAAACAGCGGAGGCGTAACCGTACGCCGTATTGAAAATAAAATGGGTATAAAAGGGGCGCCAACCTGCGAGCTGGTTTTTAAAAATGCCAAAGCCGAGTTAGTGGGTTCGCGCCGGATGGGACTGATCAAGTACGTCATGTCGTTGATGAACGGTGCCCGCCTGGGTATCATGGCTCAATCGGTAGGAATATCCGAAGCTGCTTGTCGCGAAGCGTACAACTACGCACTGGAACGCCGTCAGTTTGGGAAAGCCATTATCGAGATGCCACCTGTTTTCGAGATGCTAGCCAACATGCGCGCTAAAACCGATGCGTCACGTACCATACTTTACGAAACCTGTCGTTTTGTGGATATGTATAAGATATTGGAAGATATTTCCAGAGAGCGCAAACTTACTCCTGAAGAACGTGACGAAATGAAGTACTATTCGCGGCTGGCGGATGCTTTCACGCCGCTTGGAAAAGGAATGACCAGTGAATATGCGAACCAGAATGCCTATGATGCCATTCAGATACACGGTGGATCCGGGTACATGAAAGACTATAAGTGTGAACGGCTATATCGTGATGCCCGTATTACCAATATTTACGAGGGTACTACGCAATTGCAGGTCGTTGCCGCCATTCGACACGTCACCACAGGAACTTACCTGAACCGGATCAGGGAATATGAGGCTATGCCCGTATTGCCGGAATTGGAGCCGTTAAAGCGTACATTATCGAAAATGGCGCAGATGTACGAAAAATTGGTTGAAATTGTTACCGCTCCCAAGGACGAAGAATACCTCGATTTTCATGCGCGCCGTTTGGTTGAAAGTGCCGGACACGTGATTATGGGACACCTCCTCTTGCAGGATGCCAACAAAGAACCCGAAATGTTCCGTCGCAGTGCCGAGGTTTATATCCATTACGGACAAATTGAAGTAGTGAAGAACTATAACTTTGTTACCAAATCTCGAATCGAAGATCTGGGTTATTATAAACCGGCTTTAAGCGAATAAAAGTTACTTTTCAGGTAATTGCGAAACGGAAAGAATTGAACCTTTCCGTTTTTTTTAACATTCAATTTTTGTTTATTATGAAAATTGTAATTTTCTTTGTTCAACTCATATTAACAAATTCTTTTTTTAAAATTATCTGCCTATCGGAGTGACATTACTCAACTAATTTAAAAATAAATCGTTTAATAGTTTTAGTAATGGAGGTTCTTTTGTCGATGACCGACGAGGAGTTGGTCGTTTCTTACGCCGAAGGTAACAATTGTGCATTTGAGATTCTTCTCTCCCGTCACAAACAATCCCTTTTCAGTTACATCCTCTATAGGGTTCGCAATCGTGATCTGGCTGACGATATTTTTCAGGACACGTTCATCAAGGCTATTCTCACGATAAAGCAGGGCAGGTATACCGAGAACGGTAAATTTCGTGCCTGGATAACACGCATTGCACACAACTTGATTGTCGATTGTTTTCGTCAGGAACGGAACGAGAATACGGTCTCAAACGATGAATACGAGTTTGACCTGTTCAACAATTTCAGGCTCTGTGAGGATAACATTGAGGTAACTATGGTAAAAGCGCAGGTGTTTGATGATGTGAGGAGGCTGGTTGAATACCTGCCGGACACGCAACGTGAAGTATTGAATATGCGTTATTATCAGGAACTGAGTTTTAAAGAGATTGCCGATAAAACCGGTGTGAGCATCAACACCGCATTGGGGAGAATGCGATATGCTATTTTGAATATGCGTAAAATAGCAGACGATAACCGAATGATATTATCGATGAGCTAGGTCTTCAGGACAAACGTATACAAACAAAAAAAGACCGGTATTTAAGCCGGCCTTTTTTGTTTAGGAAGGAGTTCTAAGTATCCTATACACAACTGTACTTCAACTTATCCTGTAGAATCTGTCTTCAGACTGTCCAAACGGGAAGTTTAATTTCGGAATGTAGATTATACTTCAAAACATGAATACAACCTAAAGCGTCAGAAACAGTGTGAAACCATAAATGCAACCCTAAGTTGTTGATTAGCCTCTTTTTGAAATTGTTGTATCAAAAGTCAACAAATAGCGTCTTCAAACTTCGAAGCACAAAAAGAAAACCGGTCAGTTTGGAATGGTATTACCAAAAAACCGATCTCTTGATCCGTCTTTTTCAAAACGGTAATTCCGAAAGATCTGAAAAACACGTCGATGCCTGTGTGCAACTTTTTCTGTTTTCTGCCTCACGGAAGTAAATATCCATAAGGTTTGAAACGGGAACAAACGAGGGTGAAGTGGTTTGTTTCCAAACCTGTGTTGTAGCCTGAATGCTTCAATTCTTTAACAACCATCTTGTGGGAGACACTTAACGGTTGAATGGGTAAAAACCCACAGAATATGCTCATCCAATCCGGAACAAATTTTTCAAAATTTCTTTCAAATCATTTTTCCCGATTCGTTAAACACGTTCATTTCTCGTCTTGACATTGCAAACCCGGGAAGTTCATCCCGAGCATCGTCCGTAAAATTCTACAAAATCATTTATCGCGCTTGTGCTCTACTTTACATTCTGTCCGGATTCGATGTGAATCTTTCGGGATGCTCTGCAGAAAGCCCGGTAAATGGGTTGGAATACGAGGATTACGACCGGATTTCGTTGCAAAAGCATTCTTTTGGAAGGCCTTTATCAAGGAAATGTTACAAGTTGCGTCGAATTGTGGTGCTACACATCCTGCCGATCCTAATCTTTTTATTGTGTACAAAATGCCAAAGAACTCCTCATATTTTTTTGTACGATTTTCGTACTAAAATTTTCCTGAATGTTGAGTATCGCAAATATACAATATTACATAAATACGGTGCAAATTTTTTTCTTCATAATTATAAACAACTTCTAAACAGGTTTTCAACAAGTTGTTAACAGTAGTTTGATTGTTTATAATCAGCCAGTAAGGTTATTTATTCGAACCGGATTGATTTTGCGGGCGTAATTTTTGCCACAAGATAGGAGGGAGCAATCATCATTATCAAGGAAACAATCAGTGTCCCCACATTTAGCAAGATCACATACCAAGGGTTCAGATCGATGGGTACGGCAGAGAGATAGTAAGTGGCAGGATCGAGTCTTAGGACATTGAATTCTTTTTGTAAAATACAGAAAGTTAGTCCCATAACGTTACCCCAGAGCATTCCTTGTCCGATGAGAAAAGCCGAAAGGTAAAGAAATACTTTCCGGATACTGAAATCACGTGCCCCCATCGATTTGAGCATGCCGATCATATTTGTCCGCTCCAGGATGATGATGAGAAGTCCCGAGATCATCGTAAAACCAGACACCAGAATCATCAATATCAGGATTACCCAAACATTCATATCCAGAAGGTTCAACCAATTAAAGATCATGGGATTGATGTCTTTTATGGAGCGAGTGTAAAGCCTGTTGCCAAACCGGTCTTGGTAGTTTGACATTTCGAAAAACAGATCCTGAGCCGTTTGATCAAGTTGGTTATACTCTTTTACCAATACTTCCACACCGCTTACCATGTCGTCTTCCCAGTCGTTTAATCCGGACAGGATTTTTGCTTCGGTCAGGACGTACAGTTTGTCGTAGTCCTCGAAATTGGTTTCGTAAATCCCCGTAACGGTAAATCGTCTGGCACGAACAGGCTCTTGAACAAAGTAAGTAGTAAAATGATCGCCTAATTTAAGGTGAAGTTTGTTGGCAATGTTTTGAGAAATTATGGCCCGGTTGATACCCGATGTGTCGTTTGGGTTTATAATGGCTCCTTCGATCAGGTTTTTTTTAAAAAATTGCCAATCGTAATCATCGGATATCCCTTTCAGCACGATACCTAAAAAATCTTCATCGGTTTTGATAATACCGGGTTTAGTTATGAACTTTTGTACCCGGGCAATTTTTGGATTGCTTAACAGTCTGTTTTTTAATGTATCGGAAAAAGAGATAGGATGATGTTCGTAAGAACTGTTGCTGTCAAAACTGGTAATCTGGATATGAGAACCAAAACCGATCACCTTTTCACGAATTTCTTTTTTAAAACCAATGATAATGCACACAGCTGCTAACATTATTGCTAAGCCTAACGCTATGCCGGAGATAGCAATTTTTATAGCAGGCGATGAAACACGTTTCTCGTTTTTCTTGTCACCTCTGTAGATCCGTTTGGCGATAAAAAGCTCTGTGTTCATTTTTTGTTTTGAGCGTTGAGCACTACTGTTTGTTATTATAGGCTTCCAATGCTTTTTCCAACACAATCAACGCGTTGTTTAAATCTTCTTTGTTGAGTACATAAGCTATGCGGACTTCGTTTTTCCCTAATCCGGGAGTGACGTAGAATCCCGATGCCGGAGCCATAAAGATGGTTTGGTTTTCGTATCGGAAATCCGAAAGGCACCATGCGCAAAATGCATCCGTATCGTCCACGGGAAGGCTCGCTAATGTATAGAAGGCGCCTTCGGGCTGAGGCGAATAAACACCGGGAATTTTGTTGAGCCGTTCGATCAGGAAATCACGGCGACTTTTGTATTCATCAAAATTTTGCTGCATGTACGCTCCGTTTTCCTGTAACGAAGCATTTGCGGCAATTTGTCCAATCAACGGAGGGCTCAACCGTGCCTGACAGAACTTCATCACCGTGTCGTGCAGTTTTTTATTTTTGGTAATCAAGCATCCTATACGAATTCCACACTCACTGTATCGTTTCGATACAGAATCGATAAGAACGACATTCTCTTCAATATCCTTCAAGTGGCAAGCCGAGATGTAAGGCGCGTCGCTATAAATAAACTCTCGGTATACTTCGTCGGAAAACAGGTAAAGGTTGTGTTTTTTTACCAACAGCCTGATTTGCTCCATCTCCTCTGCTGTATAAACATATCCGGTGGGATTGTTCGGGTTGCAGATAAGGATACCCTTAGTTTTCGAATGGATGAGCGCTTCGAATTTTTCTATTTCCGGGAGCTTAAATCCGGTATCGATACTCGTTGGAATGGTTTTGATAATAGCACCTGCAGATACGGCAAAAGCCATGTAATTGGCATATGCCGGCTCAGGGACAATGATTTCATCGCCCGGATTTAGACAAGCCATAAAGGCATACAGCACGGCTTCCGAACCACCTGCGGTAACGATAATTTCTTCAGGTAAAAGATGGATGTTGAATTTTGCATAATAGTTCACCAGATTTTCGCGAAAAAAACGAAATCCGTCACTGGGACTATATTCCAACGTGGTCCTGTCGATACTTCGAATAGCGTCCAGGGCTACCTGAGGCGATGGCAAATCGGGCTGACCGATATTCAGGTGATATACTTTTACTCCGCGAGCTTTTGCTGCATCCGATAGTGGAGCTAATTTTCTAATGGGAGAGGCGGGCATCTGTAAGCCCCGCTCTGAAATCTGAGGCATATTCTTACAACTAATTACGGAAAAAATCTAATGATTTCCGCTAAACAAGGTGCAAAGTTAATAAAATTGGATGGATTCCTTTTATTTTGTAACGGTTAATCCCGTTTTTTTTACAAATTAACTATGTTATGACTCATCAGTCCTAATTTTCTAATACGGTGTCAACAAAATTCGTTCAAGTGCTTTACGGGGAAACCCCTACAGGTACGGATAGTCCAGTCGATGTGTGCCTGTACAATCCCTGGGAAATAGGTGTATTTATCGTTTGTTAACCAAAAAAGAGGAAGAAATGAAAACGCACCAGGAACTGCGTTATGCATTGTATCCGGAAGTTGCAAAACATTACACGATGGAAAGGATCAGAAGCGATTTTTTAAATGGTAAAATTTTTAATGGGAGAGTTACCAAAGCCTATATGCCTAAGTAATGGAGCTTAAGTGGCTTCATCATTGCAGGTGTTATTAATCTCGTTGAATTTTTACTCGCTTCCTCTAAATTTCATCACTTCCCTTTGCATAAATTTCCGCTCGGCTTGTTGTGCCCGATAGAGTTTTTCGGGAGAGAGGATTTTTTCCAGTTTTTCGGAATATTGCTTGTCCAGCTCGGCTTCTTTTAGTTTTACATCTACATCGTTTTCCAGAAGCTGCCGGTATTCTTCGTTAGACATGTTTTTATTGCGTTGTTTCATCTTCTCCACTTTATCCCGGTGTTGTTTGTGAAGTTCGAATTTTTTCTTGGACAAATCGTTATACAGCGGAAAATATCGGTTAGCTTCCTCTTTGGTTAATCCCGCTTCTTTCTGAATGTATTCCATTTTCCTTTTTTCGTAATCGGCCATATTCATTTTACGGACCTGGGCAAAGGATGCGAATGTGAAGGCGCTGACTATTAGGGTGAAACAAAGAAGTGTGATGCTCTTTCTCATACAATTGTTATTTATTTTTTTCTTTGTAGCCGTATGGCAATTGAGCGAAGCGAAATTGCCCGCTCTCATTGCTTAGTTCATATAAACCTGGTTGTACATATAATCGTAGTAACCGTCATTCACCAATTGTTCTTCTAAATATTGATAAAATTCCTCTTCTGTTATCTGCACGGTCGACCAGTAATCATCGGTAAACTGCGTAGATGATATTGTAGCGACCTGATTTGTGGTGTTTCTTGTTAGCAATTGGATAGTAAAAAAGATACCCATAAACATAGCAGCCATATAAACCCAGGGTTTGGCTTTGTCCCACATGGAAACCTTTTTTGGTTCTACTATCTCTTTCTCGGGTAAACGAGCCATTATGTGTTCGTTAAACCTCGAAAAATAATCCTCGGGTACAGTAAATGGATTTCTTTTTTCGATCTCGCTCAATTTATTTATTTTTGTTTCCATACCATTTTTCTTTGCGCTGTACTACGTTGAGTAGACTTTCTCTCTATATAAAGGTTTAATTGGAATCTGTTAAAAAATTTTCGATCTTTTTAACGGCATGATGATACGATGCTTTTAGTGCACCCACCGATGTGCCAAGTATCTCTGACATATCTTCGTATTTCATCTCATCGAAATACTTCATTTGAAACACTAGCCGTTGCTTATCCGGTAAAGTTAAAATAGCTTGTTGAAGCAGTTTTTGTGCTTCATCCCCATCAAAATACTTATCTCCCTCGAGTGTGTTTAACAGGAAGGAATTCTCATCATCGACCGATACGTTGTTCTGGTTCCTTTTTTTATTCAGGAATGTGATGCTTTCGTTAATGGCAATCCGGTAAAGCCACGTCGTTAATTTTGATTCTCCACGAAAATTATCAATATTGATCCAGGCCTTAATGAAAACGTCTTGTAGAATATCGTTGGTATCTTCGTGCGACAATACCATTTTTCGAATTTGCCAGTATAATCTTTCGCTGTATTCTGAAACAAGTATGGCGAAGCCCTGTCGTTGGGTTCTGGGGTCGCGTAACTTTTCTAATAACTGTTCTTCGCTATATTTGTCCATAAAAGGGTTGAAGCTGAGTCACAAAGGTAACGTTTTTTTTCAATTTTTCCCGTTGTCCTCTCCATTTTCGAACCAGTTGATGAAATTTTCAGCATCGGTTTTGTTGTTTTCCCACCATTCCAGTGATTCCGGAAAGTAAGAAACGCTTATGTAACGGCAAAAAGTATCGTAATGATTGGAGTTGAGGATGCTTTTAAAAAAAGGATAATGGAAGGTCCAGAAACTCCCGCTTTTTAGAGCTCCCGATTCTTTTTCGAGTGCGCTGAGGATGGCTTTGTTTACTTCTGTAAAAACAAAATAGACATCTGTGTCCTTTTTTGCTGCTTTTAGGGAGTCCATCGAAAATTTTATGGCGTTGTAAATAATTTTTCGATTCAATCCTTCTTCGGTTGAGAGAGGAGGCATTTCTTGCTGAACACTGTTCTCAGGCATGTTTCGTAACAATTGTTGCTGAATAAATGACCGCTCTACCGGTTTTTCCGTCACCGGTTTCACAAGCATTGTCTGGAGCATCTCTTCGAAAGCATTCTTGGACCTTTTACTGTCGGGTTCCAATAATAAAAACAACTGAAAGGAATAAATGCTTCTTACCCAAAGCCCCTTGTCTCTTTGTGCATAAGCATTCAAAAGAAAGGCACCGCTGTTGGTTTTATCCAACTCGATGGCACGGCTTACGTGTTCAAGGGTCTTATCTATATCCCCTTTTTTGTAATAATTCAATGCCATATTGAAATGCAATAAATAGGAATCGCCATTCTTTATCAAACCCTCCTGCAGAATAGCAATTGCGTTATCGATTTGTTTCATCTCGGCCATTGCTTCACTTTTAACAGCATAAGCTCCAATGGAAAGGTTTTTATCGTTTGAATTAATAACACGTGTGCTGTATTTTGAAGCGTTTTCATAATCTTTCAGTTCAAGGTACGAAAGTGAAATTTCGTATAACGCCAATGTCGATTTTGGATTTATTTTCAATGCCTGTTCAAACTTTTCGATGGCCTTCTTGTATTCTGCTGAATCGTGTAGCGCAACTCCTTCATGAATAAGGGTTTGCACATTATTACCTTGCCCGTTTGTATTTAAAATTACGATGGAAATTAAAAAGAGTATGATGAGAATTTTCTTCATAAATTACTTTTTGTGGGGTAAATGTAAGACAAAAAAAGAGATATTTAAATTTTTCATTAAAAAAAGCGGTTTATTCTAACAATCGTAAACAATTTGTCTTGTATTTAAATATTTTTTTAGAAGTCAGTGTGTCGAATAATGTTGTATGTTTGTATCCTGAAATTCCTGTTAAACGAGCATGATAGCTGTTTTCAAACAAGAACAGGGTTAAAGGCGAAACGACGTTCGACAACCGGATGGGAGTCTACTGCCACTTGTTGGTGTTCTCACTGGAAGTTGGCGATCTCGCTTCATTCAATTCAGTACGGCACTTTTAAAATAACTAGTTTTAATCATATGAAATACGTTGAGGTAAATTTTATTTGTAATCCCGATTCTGAGATAATTACCGATGTGTTGGCAGCTCAACTCTCCGATATCGGTTTTGAGAGTTTTGTTAAATCAAATACGGGGCTGCTGGCCTATGTTCCCGAGCCAACGTTCTCCACAGAGAAGATTGACACCTTGCTCCAGAATTTCTTCTTAGATGCAGAGATTGGCTATTCGTTTAAAACGATTGAAGATAGAAACTGGAACGAGGAGTGGGAAAAGCATTATTTTCAACCCATTGTATTTGAAAACAAATGCATTATTCACAGTTCATTCCATCAACCCGGCGGGGATTATAATTATCGTATCCTTATCGATCCTAAAATGGCATTTGGAACGGGCCATCATCAAACCACAGGGTTGATATTGAAAGAAATTTTATCGATGGACCTGCAAAACAAGTCTGTTTTGGATATGGGTTGCGGAACAGCTGTTCTTGCCATTCTGGCGTCAATGTGTGGTGCTGATCCCATCATTGCAATTGATATTGATGAATGGGCATACCAAAATGCTTTGGAAAACGTTCACTTAAACCGTATTAATAATATCAGCGTGTTATGCGGTGATTCCGGACTGTTAGGAAACGATATGTTTGATGTGATTTTCGCCAACATTAACCGGAATATTTTGTTGCAGGACATTCCGGCTTACACGAAAGTTTTAAATCCTGGTGGAAAGCTTGTCATGAGTGGTTTTTACAGGGAAGATATTCCGGTGATTCATGAAAAATGTGTGCAGTATGGATTAACGTATCGTGATTTCTCTGAAATGGAAAACTGGGTGGCTGTTGTATGTGAAAAATGAGCTTTCCTGCGAATTATCTTTTGTTTTACCCCCAAATAAGTTGTAACTTTGCACCTTATTTCGTGTATTCACATTTTTTGTTTAGGTTATTTTTTTTATGGAATGGATTAATGATTTGATCTTCGGATCGGGTGTTGCGCACGCCATTTTTGTACTTGCGCTGGTAATTTCTTCCGGAATCCTGCTGGGAAAAATTAAAGTCTTCGGTGTTTCTCTCGGAATAACGTGGATTCTGTTTGTAGGTATATTTTTGGGTCATCTGGGTTTAGGGATTGATGAACATATTCTTCATTTTATAAAAGAATTTGGGCTCATCCTTTTTATCTATTCTATTGGGATGCAAGTAGGTCCCAGTTTTTTTTCTTCCTTCAAGCAAGGCGGGATCACCCTGAATTTATTGGCCTCATCGGTAGTATTTCTGGGCGTTATCACCACTTACGTAATTCATGTTATAACCGGATTACCCATTTCTACCATGGTGGGAATATTATCTGGAGCGGTAACCAATACCCCGGGACTGGGTGCGGCGCAACAAACTTACTTTGACGTAACCGGCTCCCAGGATCCTTCTATAGCCATGGGATATGCAGTAGCCTATCCCCTTGGTGTTGTAGGTATTATTCTTAGTCTTATACTCTTTAAGTCGCTGTTCAGGATAAATTTTGCCAGGGAGAACGAAGCAATCAGTATAACAAATGCTTCTAAAATGACCGAAGCACAAATGTTTTCACTTCAGGTACATAATCCGGCTGTTTTTGGCAAAACCATCCACGAGATAAAAAGCCTCATGGATAAGGAATTTGTCATTTCCAGAGTCCTGCACAACGATTCCGGAATATTAACGGTGCCTCTGCCGCACACCGTGTTGAATGAGAACGATAAAATACTGGTGGTTACAAACCTACAAAATATTGAACTTATTGAAGCTTTGATCGGTCAAAAAATCGATATGGATAGAAACGAGTGGAATAAGCTTGACAATCAATTGATTTCGCGAAGAATAAATGTAACCAAGGCGGGAATTAATGGAAAATCTATCGGACAATTGCGGTTAAGAAATTTGTACGGAGTAAATATTACCCGGGTTAACCGCGCCGGCGTTGATCTGGTTGCTGATCCGAGACTACAGTTGCAGCTGGGTGACCGGGTAACCGTTGTGGGTTCCGAAGCATCCATCGCTAATGTTGAAAAATTCCTTGGAAACTCGTTGAAAAGGCTGCGTGAACCTAACCTTATATCTATTTTTATCGGGATCGCCCTGGGAGTTTTAATCGGAAGCATCCCTTTTATGTTTCCTGGAATCCCCCAACCCGTAAAACTAGGACTGGCGGGTGGCCCTCTTATTGTTGCAATTCTTATCAGTAAATTCGGACCTAAATACGGATTGGTAACCTACACAACGATGAGCGCAAACCTGATGCTTCGGGAAATAGGTATAGCGTTATTCCTTGCATGCGTAGGATTAAGCGCAGGAGAAGGCTTTGTTGAAACCGTGGTAAATGGCGGATACAAATGGATCGCATACGGAGCCATTATCACGGTTGTTCCACTTTTAATTGTGGGTACTATCGGAAGAAAAGTTTATAAAATCAATTACTTTACGCTGATGGGATTGATTGCGGGAAGTATGACCGATCCCCCGGCTCTTTCATACGCTAATGCGACTGCAGGAAACGATTTCCCAGCAGTAAGCTATGCGACTGTCTATCCGCTTACCATGTTCCTGCGGGTTATTACGGCGCAATTGATGATTCTGCTGTTTCTATAAACTCCGTCTGATCGATTTCTAGAACAGGAACAGACGAACAGGGAACAGGGTCTTCAGCTAAGTGTGATGTCTGCAATCGTTTGCACGTGATAATGTTTAAAAAAAACTTATTCTGGTTATCTATCCGTTTGAAATAGTTGTAGTTTTGTTTTCAATCGGCAGGGGCGATAAGGTCGGTTACGTTTAAAGAAAATAAGTTAGAATGAGCCTTATAAAATTCCAAATAAGTTATCACACAGATTTTGGTCAAGAAATCTATGTTTGTGGTTCAATTCCCGAGTTGGGCAACCTTGATGAGACCGGTGCATTAAAATTAACCTGCGAAGGGGAGGTGTGGTCTGCCGAAACAGAGAGTAAAACAACCGGACAAATCGAATATTATTATTTCTTGAAAGAGCAGGGTAAAACTATTCGAAAAGAGTGGGGGAGCCATCGTAGATTACAGGTTGAGAAATCGAAGATGTTTTTTGTTCAAGATTTGTGGAAAAATAAACCCTATCACGGTTACCTGTATTCATCGGCTTTTACTGAAAGTATCTTTTTCCACGAAAAAGCCAACTCAACTTTATCCTATTTTCCCAACAGTATTTTATTGAATGTGATATGCCCTTTTGTGAAAAAAGGGCAGAAGTTGGTTGTTTCCGGTGAAATTGACCAATTGGGAAACTGGGCTTTAAATAAAGCCAAACCACTTGATTATGTCGGAAACGGAGAATGGCAAATACTCCTGAACGCTAAAAGCCTTCCCAATGAGTTTTATTATAAGTTTGTTATCGTAGATGAGGATACCCGCCAGTCCATACATTGGGAAGATGGCGGAAACAGGATTTTGTCAACGCAAAAAGCAAAAAACCAAAACAGTGTATGGGTTGAAATGGGGTTGCAATTTCATTACAACTACTTTTTGTTTAAAGGTACGGGAACGGCTATTCCTGTATTTTCGCTTCGAAGTGAAAGTAGTTTCGGAATTGGGGATTTTCTCGATCTGAAAAAAATGATCGACTGGGCTGCGCTGACCCATCAGCAACTTATCCAGATGCTGCCCATTAACGATACTATCACTACCCAAACGTGGAGAGACTCTTATCCTTACAGTGCTATTTCGTGCTATGCATTGCATCCCATTTATTTGGGACTTTCGGCTTTCCCGCTGAAGGATCAGTCAAAGATGAATGCTTTCCTGGAAGAAGCCCGGAAATTGAATAAATTGGCTGATCTTGATTATGAAAAGGTGTTGAGTTTGAAGAAAAGATATACAGAACACCTTTTTGAACAGGAAAAGGATGAAATTTTATCATCCACGGCGTATCAAGTGTTTTATGAAAAAAACCGGTTCTGGCTTTTTTCGTACGCGGCATATTGCTATTTGAGGGATAAGTTAGGCACGGCGCGGTTTACCGATTGGGGAGAGTTTGCAGTTTATAATGAACAAAAGTTGCAACAACTTATCGAGGAGGACCCCGAGGCAAAAATTGTGACCGATTTTTATGCTTTTACTCAGTATTTGCTGGACAAACAGTTGGGTGAAGTTCAGGTGTATGCTCACGGGAAAGGGGTCGCTTTAAAGGGAGACATACCTATTGGAATAAATCGCGATAGCATTGATGCCTGGACAACGGGCTATCTTTTCAATATGGATACGCAAACAGGAGCACCGCCCGATGATTTTTCCTTTTTCGGGCAAAATTGGGGATTTCCTACTTACAACTGGTGCGCGATGGAACAGGAAGGTTATGCATGGTGGAAAAACCGGTTCTGTAAAATGGCAGATTATTTTGATGCTTACCGCATCGACCATATTTTGGGCTTTTTCCGCATTTGGGAGATTCCCATGCACTCTGTCCAGGGATTATTGGGGTATTTTAGTCCGGCCTTGCCTTATTGGCCCGAAGAGTTGAATCTGGCAGGTATTCCTTTCGATGAAGAACGGATGACAAAGCCATTTATACACGAAGCATTTTTGCCTGAAATATTTGGTGAATATACTCCCGAAGTGACGGCGGAGTACCTCGAGGTTTCCGGATGGCAGCGCTTCAACCTTAAAAAAGAATACGATACACAACGGAAAATTCAACACTTTTTTGAGGGTAAGGCAGACCTTAAAAATCTGAAAATCCGTGATGGGTTGTATGCTTTGTGCAACGAAGTATTGTTTGTAAGAGACCGGATGAATCATAACCTGTTCCACCCGCGTATTACGGCGCAACATAGTTATTCTTATAGGTATCTCGACGATAATGTGAAAAGTGCTTTTAACCGGCTTTATGATGATTTTTATTACCGGCGTCACAACTATTTCTGGCGCGAACAGGCCATGAGGAAATTGCCACAACTCATTTCTTCAACCCCTATGTTGGTTTGCGGAGAAGACTTGGGGATGGTGCCCGATAGTGTGCATTCGGTAATGAACGAACTCCAAATACTCAGTTTGGAAATTCAACGGATGCCGAAAGACCCGAACGTATCGTTTTCCGATCTCCATTCATTGCCTTATCTTTCGGTTGCCACAACGTCAACCCACGATATGTCACCGATAAGGTTGTGGTGGAAGGAGAACAAGGAGATTACCCAAAAATATTACAACGAGATTCTTAACCACGAAGGGGAGGCTCCAGACGAATGTTCTCCCGAATTGTGCCGGCAGATTATACAACAACACTTGAATTCGTCGGCCATGTGGGTGATTTTACCCTGGCAGGACTGGATATCGCTTTCCGGCGAGCTTTCGCGGAAGGATCCTGCAGAAGAACGTATAAATGTGCCAGCTAATCCCGAGCATTACTGGCGGTACAGGATGCATATTTCGTTGGATGACTTGTTGAAGAAAAGTGAATTTAATGCAACCATAAAATTGATGGTGGAAAGATAAAATTATGCAGGATTAATGGTGTAAAACCCATAATTATAGTACCTTTGCACCATCAAACGCATAATTTACCGCTCAAGATGAAAATAAACCCTGTTGTTGTCTTTCTTTTTTTTGTTTTCTTGTTTGTAAACTGTTCCGGTAATGGCAAAGGTAATCGTGAACAGGAAGGTAAAGACACAGCATTTGCTCAGAAAAATCGGAAACAAACGAGACAGGAGGATTTTTATCAATTTCTTGATAAATTTAATTCAAAAAGGATTTTTCAGCTGGAAAGAATTATTTTCCCTATAACGGTATTGGCTCCTGATGCTAATCGGATAGCGTTAGAACCTACTGAGGAGAAGATTGAAAAAAGGGATTGGGAGCTGCTCGACTTAAGTTACGACAGTACCTATACCACCCGCGATTTTGACAAATACACGCAAACGGTAAATTTTAGAAAAGATACCGCTCACGTTGCTCTTCGCGGAATCGACAACGGCATATATGCTGATTATTATTTTAAGCTGATCGACGGAGAGTGGTTTTTGGTTACCTTGGTGGAGTAAAAAAGCGTAAACTCAAAATTATTTCAACATTTCATCCCCAAAACTCAACGGCAGCAAACTCTTTATGCTGTTGACCACATAAATCCCATCATCACTGTACATCAATATTTTTATAGGCGCTTTGTACCGGGTTTCTGCTTCCAGCAGCACCTGCCTGCAGGCTCCGCAAGGAGTTACAACATCTTTGGTGAATCCTCCGTTGTGGTGTGCAGCAACGGCTATGGCTATGATTGTCTGATCGGGATAATTGGCGTTGGCAAAGAAAACAGCTGTCCGTTCGGCACATGTCCCCGACGGGTATGCCGCGTTTTCCTGATTGTTGCCCGTTATGACTTCTCCGTTTTCAAGTAGCAGTGCCGCCCCGACCTTGAAGTTGGAATAACGTGCATATGCATTTTTTGTGGCTTGTTTTGCTGCTTCGATCAGTTTTTTTTCCGTTTCGGTACATTCTTCTAAAAGATAAACGCTTATCTTTGTGGTTAAATTTATTTCTTTCATTCTGTTTGATTGAAATATGAAAATTATTTTTTTAATGAGTTTTCATTACAAATATAGATATATTTCAGTTCTTTCTCTCTTTTTGATTTGTTTATTTGCTCCCGGTTGGGTTTGGGGACAAAGCCGGTTAAGGGTTTACGAAGAATATATTGATAATTACTCCGATATTGCCGTGCGTCACATGAACGATTATAACATACCGGCCTCCATCACACTGGCACAGGGACTGCTGGAGTCGGGAGCGGGTATGAGCGACTTGGCGAGACGGTCAAACAATCATTTTGGTATTAAATGTCACCGCGGTTGGCGTGGAGAATCAGTATATGCTGCAGACGACACTCCCAACGACTGTTTCAGAAAATACCGTAAAGTGGAAGATTCTTACGAAGACCATGCGCAATTTCTTACCGTTGGAGGCCGTTATCGGGAACTTTTTGAATTATCGGCCACCGATTACAAAGGATGGGCGCGAGGATTGCAAAAAACGGGATATGCAACCGACAGGGCTTATGCCAACAAGCTTATTAAGTTGATTGAAGATTACGAATTATATCGATTCGACAACAAAAATTATCGCAAAGGGATCACCCGGAGACAGCGAGAAGAAAACTTAGAACAGGAAGTGGCACGGGCTAATTGGACGCATCAGCCTTATAAAACACACGGATTGGTTTATGTTATAGCTGTGAATGGCGATTCCTTTGCCGGAATTGCTCACGAATTCGGTTTCAAGGAGAATGATTTGCTCAAATTCAATGAAGTACCCGAAGGTTTTCCGCTGAGCGAAGGCGATATCGTTTATTTCCAAAAGAAGAAACCGAGAGCTGATAAACCCTATTTTGAGCACACGGTGCAAATAGGGGAGTCGATGTACAGCATTTCGCAGAAATACGGTATTCAGCTAAGAAACTTATACCGGCTGAACAAAAAAAGTTATGAATATGTCCCCGAAGAAGGGGATGTGCTTAGGCTCAGGTAGCGGAAAATTCGACGTGAAAAATCTTGGTTCTATAATTATAAACAACAGATAAAATCAAAAAATAAATAAAATATGATATACAACACTCAGAAGAAAAAACTGATTATGCCCGAATACGGGAGAAACATACAGAATATGGTGGATCACTGCGTAATGCTTAAGGACAAGGATGAGCGGAGGAAATGTGCTTATGCCGTAGTCGATATTATGGGAAGTATGTTCCCGCATTTGCGTGATGTGAATGATTTTAAGCATATTTTGTGGGACCATCTGGCCATAATGTCCGACTTTAAGCTTGATATCGACTACCCCTATGAAGTGGTAACAAAAGAGGACTTGAACACAGCACCTGACAAATTAAACTACAGCCGCCCTACAATGAAATTCAGGCATTACGGGAAATTATTGGAAAAGATGATTACCATTGCTGCCGATATGGAGGATGGGGAGAAGAAGGATTTGCTTATTGCCCAGTTGACCACCCAGATGAAAAAATCATATTCTCAATGGAATAAAGAGGTCGACGATGAGAAAATAATTGCTGACCTGCTTGAACTTTCGGGTGGAAAAATTCAGTTGGACAATGAAAGTTACTCCATTGCTGATGTTAAAAGTACCGCTTCCAAGCGCAGGTTGAAAACAATTAAGTCGCAGCGGCGAAAATAACAAATGATAACCAAGGATGAGGTCCTCAAAATAGGAAAGCTGCAAAAACCTTACGGAATAAAAGGTGAAATCTCACTCGTTTTCGATAAACCGGCGTACACCGGTATCGATGCCGAATTTTATTTCCTGGATATTGACCGTATTTTTGTTCCTTTTCTTATCGAGGAAATCACGTTTATAACCGACACAGGCGCCCGGGTAAAATTTGAGGACGTGAACGATGAAACCGGCGCTGCCAGGTTTGCTAACCTGCACGTTTTCTTGCTTCGCAAACAGGTGCCTGAGAATCTGGATGAAGAGAACCCGGAGTGGGACTTTTTTATCGGTTACCGGGTTATCGACCAGCATAACCGTGATCTTGGTACCATTGAAGGCGTGGATGCGGCAACCCTGAATGTTCTTTTTATTGTGAAGCAAGCAAACGAAGAATACCTTATCCCCGCCACAGACGATTTTATCACCCGGGTAAACGACGAACAAAAGATAATCTGTATGAATCTACCCGAAGGATTGATAGATACTGGGAGTAACCTGTAAATTCCAAATTGATTGTAAGGGTCCCTGTTTTTTTTTATCTTTGCACATCTCTTTGCAACTGCTGCACTTAATGAATGATCAAAAGCGAAAAATAGCTGTTTTAGGCTCCACAGGCTCCATCGGTACTCAAGCGTTGGATGTTATTTCACGGTATCCTGACCGTTTTGAAGCTTATGCATTGGTAGCCAATAATCAGGTAGACCGCCTGTTGGAACAGGTTCGACGATTCAAGCCCGAAGTGGTGGTAATTGCCAATGAAAGCAAGTATGCCGCGTTGAAGGAGGCGCTTTCCGACCTGCCGGTAAAAGTCTGGGCCGGAGCCGAGGCAATTGAACAAGTGGTTCAGAATACTGAAATCGATATCGTGTTGACGGCCATGGTTGGTTTCTCCGGGTTGAAACCCACAATTTCTGCCCTAAAGGCACGAAAAACTATCGCACTGGCAAACAAGGAGACACTGGTTATCGCCGGTGAACTGATAACAAGACTGGCTCTGGAAAACAGAGCAGCCATTTTACCCGTCGATTCGGAACATTCGGCTATCTTTCAATGCCTGAATGGAGAAGGAAGCAACGAAATAGAAAAAATCTTGCTGACAGCGTCGGGTGGCCCTTTCCGGAACTTTTCGATGAGTCAGCTGCAGCAGGTGACCAGAGAACAGGCCCTTCATCATCCTAACTGGAACATGGGCGCAAAAGTAACTATCGACTCCTCCACGCTGATGAACAAGGGGTTGGAAATGATTGAAGCCAGGTGGCTTTTTGATGTAAACCCTTCCCAGATAGAGATTATAGTCCACCCGCAATCCATCATCCATTCCATGGTCCAGTTCAAGGACAGATCGATCATGGCACAACTCAGTTTGCCCGATATGCGGATGCCTATCCAATATGCTTTCTCTTATCCCGAAAGAATTCCATCGGACGTAAAGCCGGTTAATTTCTTTGAACTTTCCACGCTGACTTTCGAAAAGCCCGATACAAAGAGATTCCGCAACTTGGGCCTCGCTTACGAATCTATTGAAAAGGGAGGCAATATGCCTTGCATCATGAATGCCGCAAACGAGATAGCGGTGGAATTGTTTCTGCAGGAGAAAATTGGTTTTCTGCAAATGAGTGAGCTTATTGAACAAACACTGACAAAAACTGTTTTTATCCAGAATCCTTCGTTGGAAGATTACATACAGACCGATACCGAGGCCCGGGAGATTGCGCTTGAAACGGCTAAAAGACTATTAGGTGGCAAAATTTTCGGGTTCTGATTTTTAATTTACAAGAATATAAACTATATTTTAGCTGAGATAATTTAATGGAGACTTTTTTAATTAAAGCGTTACAACTGATACTGAGCTTGTCTATTCTCGTTGTTATTCACGAATTTGGACATTTTATTTTCGCACGAGTTTTCAAAATTCGCGTAGAGAAATTCTATCTTTTCTTTGATCCGTGGTTTGCCCTGTTCAGGTATAAACCCAGAAACAGCGAAACGGAATACGGTGTAGGATGGTTGCCATTGGGTGGCTATGTGAAAATTTCGGGAATGATAGACGAGTCTATGGATAAAGAACAAATGGCTCAACCCGTTCAACCGTGGGAATTTCGTGCAAAATCAACCTGGCAGAGGCTTTTGGTGATGATTGGCGGTGTTTTGTTCAATATTATCCTGGCGTTTTTCATTTACTCGATGATCGTTTTCAGGTGGGGAGATTCATACATCCCGATGAGTAAGGTTAAATCGGGAATGGAGTTTAGTGAAACTGCCGAAAGAGCCGGCTTTAGAGACGGTGATGTCCTTTTGTATGCTGACGGAAAGGAAATCATTGACCGGGCAGGAATCGTTGATAATTTTGCTGCTCAGGTCATCGATGCCCAAACCGTCACGGTCCTGAGAAGCGGCCAGGAAATAAATATACCGATGCCGGCTGATTTTGTTCAACAGCTTATGCGCGACAAGAAAGGTTTTGCAGGATACAAAGATGATGTGCCGACCGTAGTGGAGAAGGTGCAGAAAGGTTCCGAGGCAGAAAAGATCGGGCTTATGAAAGGCGACAGCTTGGTGGGGGTGAACAGTGTATTAACACCTACTTTTCAGGATTTCAGAAGTGAACTCCAAAAAAATAAAGGCCTCCGGATCTCAATTGATTTCTATCGCGAGGGTGTGCTTCAAACCGCTTCGGCCCAGTTGGATACAACAGCTGTGTTGGGATTTAATATTGCATCTTATCTGGTAACGGATCACTATACCTTTTTTGCTTCATTCCCGGCAGGGGTGAAGTATGGCATACGCACATTAAAGGGATACGTCTCCCAATTCAAGCATATATTCACTAAAGAAGGAGCATCGTCACTGGGCGGTTTCGGCACTATCGGAAATCTTTTTCCTGCAAAATGGAACTGGTATTCGTTTTGGATGATGACGGCCTTTCTTTCGGTAATTTTGGCGTTTATGAACATTCTTCCCATTCCCGGGTTGGATGGAGGGCACGTCCTCTTTCTACTCGTTGAAGCTATTTCTGGAAGAAAACCAAGTGATAAATTCCTGGAGTATGCACAGATTGCCGGTATGTTCCTGCTTATAGGGCTGGTCTTGTATGCCAACGGGATGGATATTGTGAGGGCGATATTTAAATAATTTATAACGTACAATGGGAGAAGTTGTTCGGGCTTTTTAACCCGTAACCCGTAACTCATAACCCGAAAAAATGAAAATTTCAGATCTTATACATCAGACTTCGAAACCGGTGTTTTCTTTTGAACTGCTCCCGCCGTTGAAAGGAAACAGCATCAAACAGGTTTTTAATACGATTGACCGGTTGAAAGAGTTTGGGCCGAAGTACATCAACATAACTACTCACCACAGCGAAAATACTTACAAGGAAGACGAAAACGGCATTATCCGGAAAGTGAATGTAAGAAAGCGTCCGGGCTCTGTTGCCATTGCCGCGGCCATTCAGAATAAATACGGTATTCGGGCGGTACCGCACATTATCTCACAGGGCTTTTCAAAAGAAGAAACGGAGTATGCGTTGATTGACCTTTCATTCCTGGGCGTTACTGACCTGTTGCTGTTGCGCGGTGACACCAAAAAATTGGATGCCGACCAGCGAAAAATGGATTGTCACTCTTACGCAACAGGATTACAGGAGCAGGTGAATAATTTTAACAACGGGATTGCCTTGGACGGCTCTACGTTCCCGGCGCCCGAAACTCCGTTTACCTATGGGATGGCATGTTATCCCGAGAAACACGAAGAGTCACCCAACATGGAGTCGGAGATCTATTATACTAAAATGAAAGCTCAGAATGGCGCTGACTATCTTGTGACGCAGATGTTTTTCGATAATCAAAAGTACTTTGATTTTGTCGATCGTTGCCGCGCCGAAGGAATTACTATTCCCATCGTTCCGGGTATAAAGCCCATTCATTTAAAAAATCAGCTGAATGTCCTTCCCAAGATATTCAGGACAGAAATTCCCGAAGACCTGGAGCATGAACTGCGCAAATGCAAGACCGATGCCGATGCCGTAGAGGTAGGAGTGGAGTGGTGCCTTTTGCAAAGCAGGGAGTTGGTGCAGCGGGGTGTGCCCGGAATCCACTTTTATGCTTTGGGGGCAACAGAAAGTATTTACCGGGTAGCCCGGGAGGTGTATTGATGTACTAGAAATAGAGAAACTTTCCTGCCGTAAAATAAACTGTGGCGGCAATCAGTGCGCTGACGGGAATAGTTAATATCCATGCAACAAGTAGTTTCCGGGTAACCCCCCAGCGGACAGCTGATAGGCGTTTTACCGAACCAACACCAATGATTGCACCTGTGATGGTGTGGGTAGTACTTACGGGAATTTTTAGGAACTCGGTGAGGTACAGTGTGAATGCCCCGGCAGTTTCCGCAACAACTCCTTCAAAAGGAGTTACTTTGGTGATGCGTGTTCCCATAGTCTTGACAATCTTCCAACCACCGGACATTGTGCCCAACGAGATGGCAAAGAAGCAGGAGAATGCTACCCAGTTGGGTAAATCGCTGATGGACTCAATTCCGAATCCTATTTCAGGGTGCTGGATGTGGGTGGCGATTAATGCGGCGGCGATGATGCCCATTACTTTTTGAGAGTCGTTCAGCCCGTGGCCGATACTGAACAGGGCAGATGATACGAGCTGGAAATGCTTAAACCAGGTATTCGCCTTGTGCGGATTCGCACGCTTTACAGACCATTGCAAGACGATGGTAAGAATCATGGCTACCAGCATCCCTACCAGGGGCGCAATGAAAATAAAGGAAGCAATCTTCACAATCACGGAAACCTTGATGACCGAAAAACTGGCCCATTTTGCAATGGCCGCGCCGGCAAACCCTCCAATCAATGTATGCGAAGAGGACGAAGGAATCCCAAGCCACCAGGTCAGCAAATTCCACGTAATGGCTGCCACTAACCCGGAAAAAATAATGGGAAGAGTGATGAATTCGGCAATCACGGTTTTTGAAACGGTGTCGGCAATCCCGAAGCCACCGATGAGGTATTTGGCAATGAAGAAAGCGACAAAGTTAAACATGGCTGCCCACAGAACGGCTTGAAAGGGAGTCAGCACCTTGGTGGAAACGATGGTGGCAATGGAGTTGGCCGCATCGTGAAAGCCATTTATAAAATCAAAAATAAGCGCTAAGGAAATAATAACGATCAATAACGTCATACGGATTATTATAAGTTAAGATAAAATAGAATGAAAAACAGCCAGGTAATAACTCTTTTACGCGTATTTTACGATAATCGTTTTTATAATCTTCCCTACGCCTTCAGCTGCATCGGTGGCTTTTTCAAGCTCAAACATGATTTCTTTCTTTTTTATCAACTCGATGCTCTCTTTTTGATTTTCAAATAAGTCGATTAGGAAGTGTTCATAAACATCATCAGCCCTGTTTTCAATAAGATGTAGTTCCCGGCAATAATCCGATACTCTTTTTCTACTTTTCTTCAGGACATCCAATTCATTTACGGCTTTTTCTATCTGGGCAGATGCTTCTATAATCAGTTCGACCATATCTTTGGCTGCAGCCGGCATCTCTTTGGGATTATACAAAAAAACTTTTTTGGCAGCGCTGTTGATATAATCTGTGACATCGTCCATTTTGGTTGCCAGGTTATGAATATCTTCACGATCAAAGGGTGTGATAAAAGTAGCATTCAGTTCATCAAAAATTTTGTTGGAAAGGGTGTCCCCTTTGCGTTCCTCCTCTTTTATTTTTTTGTAGTAATCTGCAGCATTAGCGTGATTGCCTTTTTCCACAAACTCCAACATTAAATAAGATGCTGATTTTATCACTTCTACTATCCCCTTCAAAAGCGGAAAGAACTTGGGCTCCTTTGGGGTGAACTTACTAAAAAATGAATTATTCATTGTCCTTTTGTATCTATAAATTTCAGAAAACGGTCGCGGAACAGGCGCAGATTTTTCTGATCAACGCGAGCCTACAAGCAAAAAATCACGCAAAATTACTTCATTTTTTTAATTTTGAGTTAAGAAATTGTTTTGGATTTTAAATTTCTTCAAAATAACCCGCTACTATGTGCGAATTGAAAATCCAAATCCATCAAAAAGTACGCATGAAACAAAAAATAAGTATAAAGCATGGCATGACAAAAATTAAAACAGTTTATACGATGAGGATAAAAATACAACAATCCGTTAACGGACAATTAAAAGGCTTGCAGAAAGGGGTACAAAACGTTTTTTTGACACGCTTTTCAGTTTCGCTCTTTTTCATTACTTTTGTATAATCAAGAACGGAGGATACATGTATTTTCGTAACATCATAGGGCTTCACGATGTTAAAAAACACCTGACCGATTCCGTGCAGCGCGGCTTTATTCCGCATGCCCGGTTGTTTCATGGTCCGGAAGGTGTGGGAAAACTGCCGTTGGCCATTGCTTATGCCAGATACCTGAACTGCGAAGACAGAACGTTGGAAGATTCCTGTGGTAAATGTGCATCGTGTCACAAATTCGATAAACTGATGCACCCCGATCTGCACTTCGTGTTTCCGGTGGTAAAATCGAAAGTTAGCGATGAATATTTGCCCGAGTGGCGTGAGTTTTTGAGTGGACAGACTTATTTCAACCTGAACGATTGGCTCAACTTCATAAATGCCGAGAATGCACAGGGCATTATTTACTCAAAGGAGAGCGATGAGATTATACGCAAACTGAGCCTGAAGGTTTACGAGGCCCTATATAAGATAATGATTGTATGGTTGCCTGAAAAGATGCACGATGCATGTGCCAACAAGTTGCTGAAAATGATTGAAGAACCACCCGAAAAAACTGTTTTCCTGCTGGTTTCAGAAGACTTGGACCATGTACTGCCCACTATTCAGTCGCGTTGCCAACCGTTGAACATCCGGGCAGTAGAGCCGGATGAGATGGTGGCCTCTATCCGGTCGGTTTATGGTTTACAGGAAGAGGAGGCAAAGTATGTGACGCATATCGCCAACGGGAGTTTTTCAAAAGCCGTGAGTATTATTCAGTCTGCTGACGACAATAAATATTTTTTTTCATTGTTTAAGGAGATGATGCGCTCTTCGGTATCGAGGAACATTAAAGCGATAAAATCGGTTGCGGGTGAAATGGCTTCTATGGGCAGGGAAATGCAGAAAAGCTATTTGCTGTACAGCCTGCGTCTGTTTCGGGAGTTCTTCATAAGTAACTTCAATGAACCCGACATGATTTATCTCAGCGAGGAAGAAAAAGAATTTGGTGAACGTTTTGCGCCTTTTATCAACGAAGGAAACATCCAATCGTTTAACGATGAGTTTCAGCTTGCCTACCGGCAAATAGAGCAAAACGGAAATGCCAAAATTATTTTTTTAGATTTATGTTTAAAAGGTACAATGCTTTTAAAAAATAAGTAATTCAATATTCCACGGAGCGAGTAACGCGAACGAAGTGAGCGGGCAACAATTGAATTACACGCAGTTAAATAACGTTTGCCCTTAGACAATATCAATGTATATATTATGGACAGAGAAAAATTATCAGATAAATTAGCGGACATTGTCCCTGAAAGAATAACGACTGTACGAAACAGTGGTTCTTGCAAGGGATGTCCCAAACATTCCACTAAACTTCATGTTTATGATTGGTTGCACGATTTCCCCGAAATGCAGGAACTGACCAATATGGTAGAAGTTCAGTTTAAAAATACCCGGAAAGGATATTACATAAACAGCAACAATATCGATTTGAAAAAGGGCGATGTTGTGGCCGTTGAAGCTTCTCCCGGTCACGATATCGGAACGGTAACACTTACCGGAAAGCTGGTGGAGGCACAGATGCGTAAAAACAACTATCGAGAAGATGGCAATAGTGGCCCGAGACGGGTTTACCGGTTAGTGCGTCCGGCAGATATGGAAAAGTATGAGCTGGCTAAAGCTAAAGAACAACCTACCATGATTCGTTCCAGAGAGCTGGCTGAGAGTCTTGGCTTGAATATGAAAATTGGAGACGTTGAATATCAGGGGGATGGAAGTAAGGCCATTTTTTACTATATTGCTGATGAACGCGTGGACTTTCGCCAATTAATCAAAGATTTTGCTGCGGAATTCAGGGTAAAGATTGAGATGAAGCAAATTGGCGCGCGCCAGGAAGCCGGAAGGATAGGGGGAGTTGGACCTTGTGGACGCGAGTTATGTTGTAGCAGTTGGATGTCAAGTTTTGTATCGGTATCTACTTCAGCTGCCCGGTACCAGGATATCTCCTTTAACCCACAAAAACTCGCGGGACAATGTGGAAAATTGAAATGCTGTATGAATTATGAAGTGGATGCATACGTGGAAGCCAGCAGAAGGTTACCGTCGCGTGAGATTGTGCTGCAGACCAAAGACAGTGATTATTTTCACTTCAAGACCGATATTTTATCGGGTCAGATCACGTATTCCACGGATAAGAATAATCCGATAAACTTGGAGACAATATCAAAAGAGAGAGTATTTCAAATTATTGAGTGGAATAAAAAAGGGAAAAAACCTTCAAAGTTAGTGTCTGAAACTGAGTCCGGTGAAACAAAAGAAGAAACTATCCAGAACGATTTACTGGGAGATCAGAGTATTACCCGTTTTGATAAAAAGGATGATGGAAGTACTTCTAAAAGGAGAAAACCAAGGAGGGGTAGACAGGACAACAGAAACAGGAAAGGAAAACCGCCTAAACAAAATGAGGAGTAAGCTGTTTGTTGGTTTTTTAGTTGTTTTTGCTTGCTTATCTTCGTGTGACGAAGGAGAGGTTTATTATCGTTTTCATCCGATCAAAAACAGCAGCTGGAGCAAGCAGGCCACAGCTAATTTTTTAATCGACTCGCTTTCCGTTGATCCGGATAAACGATACGATATCGTGTTGGAGATCGTTAACAACAACCGGTATCCTTACCAGAACATCTGGTTGCTCGTTCAACAGAACATAACAGATACTACATTTGTTGGCGACACTGTCGAGATAACACTGGCTGATCCTCAAGGAAAATGGCTGGGAAAAGGTACTGCGGGGCTTTATCAGCTGTCTGTTCCCTACAAAACATCCGTAGCTCTGGATTCCGCACGTGCTTATCTTATCCGCATCCGTCAGGTGATGAAAGACAATCCCATTAAGGGTATTGAGAAAGTGGGGGTGTTGGTAAAATAAGTGTATGGCTTATTCTGAACTGCCGGATAAATTTAATTGTGCACTTTCCGCCGGCTGGATGTTGCATATCATTTTCAAGTTAATATTGATCATTTCGTCTACCTTTAGCATACCCATCATTTGTACGGGAGGCTCCAGTCCGAAGTCACGAATATTTATATGTTTTTCAATGTCAAAAATGTATCTCGTACCGTTTTTTTCGGTTTTAATGGGGAATTGGTATTTTTTTGTAACTCCCGTAATGGTAACATCTACAACGGCCACGCCTGTCGCGAGCTTTGGATTTTCGGGTAAGTCTATGTGATTCAGCTGAATATCCATCGTTGGGTATTCGTCGGATTTCAATAGTTTATAAAAATCCCTGAGAGCCATCTTATTGCTTGAAGTAAATCTTTTCACCGGTACAATAAGCCGGTTTTCGCTCAGGTAAAGTTTTTTATCGTTTTTTGATGCAGTGATGATCATGTTCTTTTGTATGAAGTTTTCACTGCTTTGGGTAAGTGTGAAATTAACAATATTCGAGCTGCCGTTTATCGATAAACTGCTGTTTTTATTCACGTCTACAGCAACTACAGCTGAAGATGTTTGCGCGACAACAGCTCCTGTAGTCAGGATACCTATAAGTAAGAGGGCAAATAAAGCTTTCATTGTCAATTTTTTAAAGAAAGAACCAAACCGGTATCAATTTACCGGCTTGGTTTTTATTGTTCTTAAAATGCTATGGATCCCTGCAAAGTCAATCCGTTGAACTCTGCACCATCTTGTATGGATCTGGCTGGAAATCCGTTGTATTTTTGGTTTACATATTCAATTTTTGCCATAACGTTTTTTGTCATATACCAACCGGCTGCAATGGCTACGCGATTTATATCCACTTCGTAATGATTGGGTTCACCCTGTGCAGCTCCCATGTCGGCTTTCATTGTGTTATAACGGGCACCTACATAAAAATCTTCATCAGCTCCGAAGCGAACCACTAAGTCTGTAACAAATTGATTGGACTTTCTCACATCAGGCTCGTTAGCACCTCTCCCGCCTGCATTCTCCAGTGTTGTAAATGATTCGAGTGAAAATCCCTGAACAGGAGAAAACTTCAAAAACAAGTTACCCATTACAGCAGCTACCTTGTCCCCAAAACCGGGGTTGAAACGTCCGTTTGTGAAATTTGCGTTGGATATTGGGGCATTGTACATTACTCCGTAGTAGTTTGAACCTGTACGATCACCGCCAAACAGTGTATTTCTTACGGATCCGGCTGTGTAATATCCCGATGCGCTTGCACGTAGCCTGAACTGGCTGTTGATTTGTTTGTCGTAAGCCAGTTTTCCAATCCAGGCAGGATTATGTACACCGTTTGAATATTTGGTTTGAGCACGTGTAGTGTCAATTTTTGTCAGATCGTTGTTGAGTTTGCCGTTGGTTACAGCTCCTACAAGGATAAAATCTCCGACGTGAACATCAACCTCAGCGCCAATTTCGGTGGCAAATTCATCCATGATGTGGTTTTCCATAAAGGGGTTGTAAAATGTCAACCCGCCATCAGAACGACGAAAGTGGGCGTCACCGTAGTTTACATCAAATTGACCCACTTTAATGGTGGTGTATTTCATGATTTCATCCACAAAATCCCAAGGTAGGAACTCCATTTTTTCAAATTGAAGAAAACCTCCCTTTACCCACGTTTCGTTGTGATGCCTTGAAGCCAGATAGAGTTCAAAATTCAAGTAAATGCCATCGGATAAATTTGACTTGATGTAAAGATTGGCCTGAGGTAAGCCAAAGCCACTGGTCAAGGGAACCAGAGAGTTAGCTGCCGGGTTTGCGTAATCGTAACTATAGCCACTTTCTCTTGTCACAGTATTGCTGTGGTCGAGCATGGAGAACGGAAGTGTCAAAGCACCGCCTAATTGTACATTGAAACCTTCAAATTCGGTTTCGGTTTTTGGTGTTTCAAAAACGTTGATTCCGTCTTTGTTTGTAGGACGCAATTGAGCGAACATCATGCCCGAAGCTAACAAGGTAGCTGCCAGAAGTAAACCTCTCTGTTTCATTTTCATTAGTTTTCGTTAGTTTAAATAGTAAGTAAATAATTTGGTTTGTTTTAGTTGAATTGAACGGCAGGCCCTTCAAAAGTTACGTTGTATTTGACCGTAACCTGATCACCGACTTTCATCACTCCTAACATTGCCGTTGGAGCTTTCATATTGTAGTCGCTCATTTTAAGGGGCAAACTACCTTCGAAAGTATACGTTCCCGGTTTTATTTCTTTGCCATTAGCCTCAAGAGTAACTGTTTTTGATGTGCCGGCCATTGCAAGCGTTCCACCTATAACCACACTAATGTCAGACCCGTTTGTTGTAATGGATTTTACTTCAGACATTTTAAAGTTGATAAATGGGTTTTTGGGTTCGTTAAATGTTTCATGCGTTTTTTTGTCCATCAATTTCTCCCCGTTGATTATTGACTTTACGGGAACATTCACGTTAAGAACTGTGGCTTTGTTGTTTGAAACAGTTAATTCCCCCGATGCCTGAGTCGACGTGGTTGTGTAAGGGTGAACATTTGTTGTTCCGGAAATAGTAATAGTTGATGATTTGATTTTCAATGTTTGAGCTTTAACCGTTGTTCCTGTTAAAACAAAAATAAATGCGATCAATACAGTTGGAAATTTGAATAAAAAATTACTTTTCATTGTTTCTGTATTTATTATTAAAAAGTTTGTAAATCGTTAATGTTTAGTTATACTATAGTTTTAGTAGGAATGCATTTATCAATTCATCTCATTCAGACATTTAACTTTAAATAGCTGAGAAGTCGGTCCGAATTTTTTAAGACAAGCCTGTTTACTTACTCTTTCTTATTAGAATGAACTAATCCTATAGGATTAGTAGGATAATGCGTGAAAAAAATGCAATATCAATCTATCCTATAGGTTTAGTGGGATTCATTTTTAAAAAATTATTCACAAATTTCAGGACAATCGTATTTAGTTTCTTTTATAATCTGCTCAAGTGTTTTGGCTGAAAGAATTTCAATTATCTGATGACGAAATTGTTTCCAGTAGTTATTTGCTGTACATTGGTGTGTGGCTCTTTCGCAAAAACTTCTGTTTTTCACACATTCAATTATCACTATTTGCTCAAAAGCGGTGTAAATGTCCAACATTGTTATTTTATCGGCTGGCCGGGCCAGCATGTAACCACTTCCTCGTCCTTTTGTATTTGAAATCAATTCTTTCAGTTTGAGTGCACTTATGATGTAATCCAAATATTTCACAGAAATATTTTGATTTTTGGCAATATCTTTTTGTAATATGCCTGTCGGTTCTTTACAACAAGCAATTTCGATCATTGTTCTAAGTCCGTACCGTATTTTTGAATTGATTTTCATTCTCTATGAAAAACTGTACAAATATAATGCAATTTTTTGTACTGGAGTGTTTTCCGGGCTATTTTTAGAAAAAATTATTCCCCTGTGTGCTTGCCCATCCACCAGTTGAAAAGATGACTGCTAACACGAATGTAACTGTTACTCAGGTCCATCTTCAGAATATGGCCTGTTGCAAAATATAAGCCCCTGCCCCGAACGTATATCCGATAAGTGCGATGAGTGAAATACGTTTCAGGTACCAGCCAAACGGTACTTTTTCCAGTCCCATAAAAACCACACCTGCCGCAGAACCAATGATAAGGATGCTTCCGCCAACCCCTGCGCAATAGGCGAGAAAATGCCAAAAAACACCGTCTTCCACGAAATTTTGCATAAACACCGGATCGGCCATCGTACTTAAAGCGGCCGGATCCAGCACCGGGTACATACCGATAGCTGCTGCAACCAAAGGGACGTTATCAACAATGGCAGACAATAATCCGATGGCATAGGCCTGAGCATACACGTTGGGAAGATGTTGCGCCATAAAGGCGGATGATTGCTGAAGAATTCCTGCGCTTTGAAGGGCGTCAACAGCCAGCAATATTCCCAGAAAAAACATTAAGGTAGAAAAATCGATTCGTCCCAATACTTTTGAAACACGAAGCTTCAGGTTTTCGTTGAGCTGGTTTTTTTGGTTGTACAGAATCTCGGTATAAATCCATAATAAGCTTACACCCAGTAATAAACCTATGAAAGGCGGCAGGTGGGTAACTCCCTTGAACACGGGAGATAGAACCAGGATGGAAACCCCGAAAATCAGTATCCCCAGCCGGTCTTTTTTTTGCATATGAAGCAATAATTCGGAGTTTTCTTTTTCTTCTGTTTGGGAAATTTCTTCTTCCTGGATATTGCCTTTTAATAAAAACTGTGCTACAAAAACCGGGGCTATCATGGATACAAGGCTTGGAAAGAACAACTGAGGTATAATGGATGCAGTGATGTTTCCCTTAACCCATAACATGATGGTCGTAACGTCACCGATCGGAGACCAGGCCCCGCCGCTGTTAGCCGCAATAACAATGATACTGCCGAAAAGCCATCGTTCACGGGGTTCACGGATAATACGACGGGTAAGCATAATCATTACAATGGTTGTAGTCAGGTTGTCGAGAACGGCAGACATAAAAAACGTGATAAAGCTGATTAACCAGAGTAACCGACGTTTTTTTCGTGTCGTAATTTTTTCAGTAATATACGTGAATCCGCCGTGAACGTCAATGAGCTCCACAATGGTCATAGCGGCAAGCAAAAAGAATAACATTTCACTGATGTCCCCAATACTTTCCAGAATCTGATGATCAATTACAAAGTGGCGTACCTGAATTCCAAAAGCGTGGTGTTGGAGTTCAGGATGCGAATGGATATAATGGTTGAAAGCATCGGGAGAGACGCTGAGGACTGTGCTTGGTGCCAGATACACGTAAATTACCCATAAAAGCGTACCGATTAGTAAAGCAACGCTGGCTTTGTTAACCTTTATGGTATGTTCCATCGCGATAAAAAAATAACCTGCGATGAAAAGGAGGATCATTGCATAAATCATGTTGCAGTCTTTTAAAAAAATCGTGCAAAGTTAACTATTAAATCGAAAAAAATAGAAATATAAAATTCAAAACGGTTTCTAATCTTTAAACCTTAACTTTGTGCTTTATCCGGTAGAGAATAGCCTGGTCCGATTTATTTTACCGGAGTTTTTTCCACTAATTTTTCTTCATTCTCTGTCAGTACTTTCTTCAGTTCGGATTGGAGTTTCTTAATTTCACGCTCCTGGTTGTGAATAGTGGTGAGAAGCGAATTTAATTCTTCATTGTCTACCGAATCCGGGAATTGTGCTTTGACCCGGTCAATAAAATCGCTTAAGACATTCATGTAATTGTTAAACGCGTCGTAGGGCGATTGGTAAGGGCTGAATTTACTGTGCATTGAACCGTCGTAAAAATGCTTGGTAGACATGTAATAAAAATGATCGCTCGATTGCAGGTATTGCCAGTCTTTCTTCAAGCGCCTGTCGTTGGCCAAGCGAATTCTTTCACTGATCTCGTAGAGGGTGTTGAAAGCACTTTTTTGAAGCTTGTTTCCCAGCCACCGGCTTAAATCGCGTTCTTCGTCCGACCAGGAAATAGCCAGGGGAACCGATACGGTACCCACCGGTTTATGGGTGTCCATAATTTGACTGGGAGTGGAAAACTCAATGCCTTTGTCGAAAGCAAATTTAGGCAGTGCTTTCATAAATTCAAATATTCCCGAATGAGCCGGTTGGAGGTTCCCGAACGTTTCATAATTCATGAAAATATTGAATACCTCTTCCTGCGGTGAAGTTGCAGCAATCCACGATATGTATTTTTCCGCCGTTAACGGATATTCTTTCCACGTATAATCTGAAAATCGGAGCGAAATGTCGTCGCTGAACTGTGAGTTGCGCAGCAATAGTTTCATGTTGGGTTGATTTTCGGATTTGTACACATAGTTGGGGCTTCTCCAGGAGAGGATGAGTTTAGCTCCTTCAGAAACCATTTTAGTGTAGCCCATGTTGTAAGCCATTTCAGCGATATCGTCTGAAAAGATCATTTCCGTATTTCGCAGAACTTTTGGTTTCTGATCGAAAAGTAATTTGATCTTCTGCGTTTGTTGCTGCACCTGGCTTTGAAATTCTACAGGATCGATCAGGCTTGAAAGGGAGTGTGAGTATGTTTCGGCTAAAAACTCAACAGCGCCGGTTCTGCTTAATTCCTTCAGTCCGTCGATTACTTCCGGAGCATACACTTCCATCTGGTCAAGAGCTACTCCTGAAACCGATATGGCAAATTTAAACTTCCCCTTATAGGTGTTTATTAAATCGAGCAGCATGCGGTTTGCCGGGATGAAAGACCGGGCAGCTATCTGCTGCATGATGTCTTCGTTTGAATAATCATCGTAATAATAGTGGTCCCTTCCGATATTGAAGAAACGGTATCTTTTTAACCGGTACGGTTGATGGATTTGAAAATAAAAGCAAATTGTTTTCATATTTTTTTAGACTGTTAGATTTTTACTGTCTTCTTGTCTTCACACCAGGCTGTCGTAGATGGCCCGGATTTTTTTTCCGGCATCCTCCCAAACGATACTGTCCACCTCTCGTTTTCCCTCCTCTTTGAGAAATTCCGCCATACCCGGGTACGTACAAATCGAATACATGGCGTCCGCCATGGCGTCAACATCCCAGTAGTCGGTTTTAATGACGTTATTCAGTATCTCTGCACAACCCGACTGGTAGGAGATTATACTTGGCACACCGCACTGCATAGCTTCAAGCGGTGAAATACCAAAAGGTTCTGATACCGAAGGCATAACATATACATCGCTCGATTTCAGCATTTCATAGACCTGTTCGCCTCGAAGGAACCCGGTAAAGTGGAATCTGTCAGCAATTCCCCGATCGGCAACCAAACGTATCATCTGGTTCATCATGTCGCCGCTCCCCGCCATCACGAACCGGATGTGCTTAGTTCTTCTTAGTACCTGAGTGGCCGCGTCTACAAAAAACTCCGGGCCTTTTTGCATGGTAATCCGTCCCAGGAAGGTAATGACTTTTTCCTTCACTCCCGATATCCGTTCGATCGCTTCAATCTCCGGGCTCAACGGCTCAACGGCGTTGTGGACGGTGGATACTTTCCATTCGGGTTGATGATAGTTCTCAATGACGGTTTTGCGGGTAAGGTTGCTTACACAGATAATGTGGTCGCAGTGATCCATTCCGTTCTTCTCGATTCCGTAAACAGTAGGATTAGGCTTGCCGCGGCTGCGGTCGAACTCCGTTGCGTGCACATGAATGACCAGCGGTTTTCCACTTACGCTTTTTGCGTGGAGGCCTGAGGAATAGGTGAGCCAATCGTGCGCATGGATAATGTCGTATTCATACGTCCGGGCAATAACACCCGTAACGATGGAGTAATTGTTGGTCTCCTCCAGGATATTGTTTGGGTACCTTCCTGAGAATTCCAGACATCCCAGGTCGTTGGTGTTCATATAGTTGAAGTTAGCGTAAATGTTATCACGCATCCAAAAATATTCCTCGGGGTTCATATATTTCTCGAGCCTGGCCTTGGCAGTTTCCCAGCTCACGTCGCGCCATACGACGGGAGTATTGTTACAGCCAATTATTTTCAGAAAACTTTGGTCTTCGTCACCCCAGGGCTTGGGAATGACAAACAGGATTTCCATATCTTCCTGCTTAGCCATACCCTTGGTTAATCCATAACTTGCGGTTCCAAGCCCACCCAGTATATGAGGTGGAAATTCCCACCCTAACATCAACGCTTTCATTCTATCGTGTTTTATATTCTTTTGTAGTTCAATAGTTCTTCATTTACGATTCATCGTTTTCGCAAGGTTTACCCAAATGATCTGATGAGTCTCTTTGCACGTAAAGTTTCTGAAACACTCATGGCAAAAGAATATCCTCCGTGGGCATAAAACGGGGGGCTGGAATCGTAAAATTCAGACAAGGTTCCAATGCAATCGTTTTGCATCTGATCTTCCAGCTCAATCATTACCCGGTCTGCCAGGGAGAGTCCGCTCATGCTGAACACTTTTAGGTACGCTTCAATGTAAGCTCCTATAAGCCAAGGAAAAGCACACCCGTTGAAATAGGCATATTCCTTTTCTTCGGATGTTCCTGCATAACGAGGGCGGTAGTTATAGCCTTTCGGGCTTAAAGAACGTATGCCCACCGGGGTAAGCAACTCTTTGGTGACGAAATCGATCACCAATTTTTTCTGACGCCTGTCCAGCGGCGAATAGTCCATAGAAACAGCAAAAATCATATTGGGACGAACATTCCTGTCTGCATAAGTGCCATCCACATAATCATATAAATAGCCGGCATCGTTGAGAAATGTTTCGATAAACGACTGTTGCGCCTTCAAGGCTTTCTCTTCGTATGTTGTAGCCAGAACTTCTTTATTTGTCGCAGCGGCCACCTCTTCCGCAAATTTAAGTGCATTGTGCCACAAAGCATTGAATTCAACCAGGTATCCCGATCTTGGAGTGACAGGCTTGCCGTTTTGCACCGCATTCATCCAGCTCACGGCAACATCACGTCCGTACGTTGAGACTAATCCGTTCTCAGGGTCAACAGTTAAGTTGGGATGCTTGTTTGACAAAATAAAATTGATTATGGAAAAAAGAAAGTCGACATATTTTTCTTTAAAAACGGGCTTGTTTTCTTTCCAGTATTGTTGCAGTGCCCAGGTTACCCACAACAAGACATCAGGGTCGTCTATCTGTTTTATAATGTTTTTCCGCGGTTTGTCGTTCAAAAAATCCTGAATATGGGGTATGGCCGAATCCATGATTTTTGTAAAGTCATCGGGCCTGCCCACCGACAGGGTGCAACCGGGCAACGACACAAACTGATCCCGGGCGCGTACCTTGAACCAGGGATAGCCGGCCAGCAGGTACATCTCGTCCGTTTTTGGAATGTAATAAAACTGATGGGCGGAGTTTTTCAGGCAATTGTAAAAACTAGACCTTGGCGTGCGTTTTTTAAGTTCAGCGTTAAATTCATCGGTAAGGGCAGAGGTGTTTACCAGAATGTCACCAGCAGAAAAAATTACCTCCTCGCCTTTTGCAATTGGCATCTCAAAATACCCGGGGACATACAGGTCCTCCTTGAACGTATCTCCGTTTTGCATATCTTGAATGTACTCCACGCCCTGATTCCAGTAGGGTTGGTACATAAAGTCGACTCTCTTGTTGAATTGCATGAAAAATTCGGGATAACCATAATACATACTGGTGCTGATTCCATTCTCCACTTCGCGGTATGAACGGTCCACCTGATCGTTTTGCCTGGTTAACTGTGAAATGTTCCGGAATGCCATACAGGGTTTGAACCGCATGGTGGTCGGCGAATGGGCATCCATCAACTTGTACCGGATCATGAGCCGGTTTTCTTTCGATGAAAACATAATCTCCTTAGAAAGAATAACGCCTCCTACACGGTAAATAGTTTTTGGAACACTATCGATATTATATTCACGGATGTATTTGTGCCCTTTCGGGCTGTAGTTGTCGTCGTTGTATTTGTGGATTCCTAAATTGAATTGTGCACCGTGCTGTATAACGGTTTCATCAATAGAAGAGAGGATCAGGTGATTGTCGTCGTCCAGAAAGGGTACCGGCATCACCAGAAGTCCCTGATATTTCGATGTATTGCAACCCGAGATCGATGTGTTTTGATAAGCCCCTTTTCTGTTAGTCCTCAGTATGTTGCGATACAGTGAGTACTCCAGGTTAATCATCAGGTCCTTATCGAATTTAAGATAACTCATAGTTGATAGAGGAATTAGAAATATACCACTTTAGTTTTGATGTTCGAAAGATAGTTAATTGCCGTTGATTCGGCAAATAATAAACTCTTTTTTTTCTTCCTGCTTCTTTTTTGTTTTTTGGGTAATTTCCGGCGAAAAACGGTTCTTTTTATTTAGTTTTGCATCTATGGATAATGCAACAATACATACAGAAAGGTGGCAGAAAAAAAGGATTCGTCTGGCAACGATTCCCGCACTGGTAATATGTGTGCTGGTCTGGTTGACTTTTCTGATTGATTATGCCCGCATTTTTCGTTTTAATTTCTCACTTCTGGGAATTAACCCCCGTCAACTGAACGGTTTGGTCGGTATAGTTTTCTCGCCTTTTATACATGGATCGCTTTCACACCTTGTCTCAAATACATTTCCGATGCTGGTTTTGTTTTCGTTGTTATTCTATTTTTACAATCAGATAGCCTTTAAGTCACTCACTTTACTTTGGCTATTGAGCGGCTTTTTTACGTGGCTGATAGGTCGGAACTCATACCACGTGGGCGCAAGCGGTTTAATCTTTGCACTGGTTTTCTTTTTGTTCTTCAGCGGGTTGTTCCGAAAATATATTCCGCTTGTTGCCGTATCCATGGTGGTGGCTTTTGTTTATGGAAGTACCGTCTGGAGTATTTTCCCGATTACCGAATATATCGATGTAAACCTTTCGTGGGAAGCCCATTTGTCGGGGGCTGCAGCAGGGCTCATCGTTGCTTTTGTTTTCAGAAGCAGGGGCCCGCAAAAACCGGAAGTCCTTTGGGAAGAAGACGGTGAAGATGATAATGATGAGACAGTGATAACAGGGTGATTTTATATCATTTAGGCTGGTACATCATTAACCCCTCTAACGTATCGGAGATGTCCTGATAAGGATATTTGTGGACTAAAAAATAGTGATCCTTAGTTGAGTCCGGATCCCAGTTGTTATACCCGGAGGGATTGACGATAATTTTTCCGGGGCCACATACATAAAAATATCTTTCGGGGTCGCGAATGGCGCAAAGAACTGCTGTCTGGTCCCAGGACATCCTGTTTTTTACGGGTTTATTTTCGTATGTGGCTAAATTATACTTGTACGCCCAGGAAACCGGATTGTTTTGATCATTTTTTTCTGCCACCTTGCTTCCGGTAAAAATACGCTCTCCTATTTCAAAACCGCTGAAAAGAATGGGTGTTGGCCAGCGCTCCAATACATAAGAAGAAGAGACCGAATCTATAAATACATTGAATTCCCGGCCCTCGGGAAACCGTCCGGCCATGGCAACCCATTTTTTTACTTTCTTTTTAATCAGCTCTACACCCGATAACGGAGAATAATCATCATTCCCGGTTTTTAGTAATTCTGCCAGGTTGGTTGTAAATCCAACGGTTACGATGGTCACGCTTTTATCCGGCTGTGAAGCCAGTACCTTCCTATAAATCTCGCTCGCTTTCGGATAATCCGTTTTAGATTTTAAATCGGGAGCAAATCTTACCAGCAGGGAGTCGTTCCAATTGTTGGATGCCGTGAAATTTGCTACACCGTTATCGGGAATTCCAACAGGAATGCCCCCTTTTCCGTAGTAACGGTTAAACATTTCGATGGTTGGTGCTATACTGGGATGACCGTCACTTGCCAGTGTGGCTAAAATTTCGCATTCCCCCAAATCTGCCAAGGCATGCAGGATGGCTATTGCTCCCACATCATCATAATCGGGCCCCATGTCCGTATCGAAAATTATTTTTTCAGGTGAGGCAACAGCTCCTTCTTGGGGATTTGAATTGCAGGAAAAGAAAACCAACAAGGGTATCAGTAGATAAACAAGTAATGCTTTCATATTATTATCATTTAAAAGTTAGATTCAATACCACTTTCCTTTCGAGAAAAACCTCCCCGGAAATAAAACACTTTATATTTAGTGAGAATAGAAGACACAAAGGTTGTCCGTATTTCGAAAAGTAAAAGTACAGAAAAAAATGCAACACTGTAGACTTTTACATACTGATTTGTGATTGAGCAGAAATATCCGGGATTATGAGCCGGCAAAAATCCGCATTTTTTACTATTTTTGTGCATCAAAATTATAAGAAAATGAAAAAAATCAGAGCTGCCGTTATCGGTTACGGCAATATTGGGAAATACGTAATGGAATCGTTGATCGATGCCCCGGATTTTGAAATTACGGGAATTGTGCGTCGTGATGCAACGAATGTGCCTGCCGAGCTGAAAGGATTTGAAGTCGTAAACTCGATATCGCAATTGAAAAATACGGATGTTGCGTTACTCTGTACCCCTACGCGAAGCGTGGAGAAATTTGCCAAAGAATGTCTGGCGTTGGGAATTAACACGGTGGACAGTTATGATATTCACGGAGGCATTGTAGATTTACGCCATTCGTTAAACGACGTTGCGAAACAACACAATGCCGTTTCTATCGTTTCCGCCGGATGGGATCCTGGAAGCGATTCCGTTGTCCGCACGTTGATGGAGGCCATGGCGCCCAAGGGAATAACTTATACCAATTTCGGCCCGGGAATGAGCATGGGACATACGGTAGCTGTAAAAGCGATTGAGGGTGTTAAAGCGGCACTTTCAATGACTATCCCAACCGGAACGGGAGTTCATCGCCGGATGGTTTACATCGAGCTGAATGATGGTTATGATTTTGACCAGGTAGCTAAAGCCATTCAATCCGATGATTACTTCGCACACGATGAAACACACGTTTTCCGGGTAGAGAACGTGGAAGCATTGAAAGATATGGGACACGGCGTGTTGATGGAACGTAAAGGGGTATCCGGAAATACACAGAACCAGCTTTTCAGGTTCGATATGCGCATAAACAACCCCGCGTTGACCGCACAGGTAATGGTCGGGTGTGCCAGGGCTGCTGTAAAACAAAAGCCGGGTGCCTATACATTAATAGAAATACCTGTTGTAGACCTTCTTCCAGGCGACAGGGAAAAATGGATTAAGAAATTGGTTTAATTTTCTTATCTTTGCTCCAAATTCAACACAGATGAATACATTATTAACCGTAACATGGAATGTAGATCCTACAATTTTTACTGTTTTAAGCCGTGAAATCCGTTGGTACGGATTACTTTGGGTTATCGGGTTAATTGTGGCCGTGTACATTGTACAGAGAATCTACAAGAGTGAAAAACTTCCCGAAAAGTGGTTCGATTCACTTTTTGTCTACATGATGCTTGGGATCATTCTTGGTGCCCGGTTGGGACACTGTTTGTTTTACGAACCGGAATATTACCTGGCAAACCCCGTGGAGATGTTGAAAATCTGGGAAGGAGGGTTGGCAAGTCACGGAGGGGTCATCGGCATTATTATTGCCGTTTGGCTGTATTCAAAAAGGGTCACCAAAAAGAGCATGCTTTGGACTTTCGACCGGGTAATGGTCCCCACAGGGTTCACCGCTGCGATGATTCGTTTTGGGAACCTGATGAATCACGAAATTTACGGCGGCCCCACCGATCTGCCCTGGGGATTCCGTTTTATTGATAATGTGGGATTATGGATGCGCGGAGCAGAACCGGTCTATACAGAACCTTCTCATCCCACGCAAATTTACGAAGCCTTGATATACCTTCTCGTTTTCGGAATTACCATGTATATGTACTGGAAAACGAACGCCAAAAATCGACAGGGATTGATTCTTGGTGTAGGCATTGCATTGATTTTTATAGCCAGGTTTTTTATTGAATTTGTTAAAAATGTACAAGTGGATTCCGAAATTGCCATGCGTGAAAATACAGGATTAATCCTCGGGCAATGGCTCAGCATACCGTTTATTATCTGGGGATTGTGGCTGATTTGGCGGTCAATGAAAAGGAAAGCTGAACCTCCGGTTCAGAAAGAGAAGATCAATGCAGATTACAGCCAAAACGTTAAACCGAAGAAATAGGGTTAAGAGCGAAAGAAATGAAGACGTTAAACTTTTAAACTGTAAACTTTATACTTTAGACTGTAATGTACAAACCATTTGAAATCAAAGAGAACCTGTTTTACGTCGGAGTAAACGATCGGACAAAACATCTTTTCGAAAATCTTTGGCCCTTACCAAAAGGAGTATCTTATAATTCGTACATCATTAACGACGAAAAAATTGCGTTGATAGATACCGTGGATATCTGTTATGCAGATGTTTTTTTCAATAAAATCCGTTCCGTTTTAGGGGACAAGCAAATCGATTATCTTATCGTCAATCATATGGAGCCTGATCATTCCGGTTCCGTGGAACTGCTTAAGACCCGTTATCCCCAGATAAAAATAGTGGGAAACAGCCGTACAGCGGAAATGCTGAAAGGGTATTACGGTATTACTGATAATGTAGTTGTCATAGAAGATAAAGAAGAACTGAACCTGGGAAAAAACAACCTTCAGTTTTACCTGACCCCCATGGTCCATTGGCCGGAGACAATGATGACTTACGTAAAAGAATCAAAAACATTGTTCTCTGCAGATGCTTTCGGTACATTTGGCACTCTGGACGGAGGGGTAACGGATATACAACTCAATCCGGAGCGATACTGGGATGAAATGATCCGGTATTATTCCAACATCGTAGGGAAATTCGGATCTCCTGTACAGGCTGCTCTGAAAAAACTGAGCGGGATGGGGATCGAGACAATTTGTTCTACTCACGGCCCCGTATGGACGCAACCCGATACCCTTGGGAAAGTGGTGTCGCTTTACGACCGGTTAAGCCGGTACGAGTCTGAAAACGGATTGGTCATTGCATACGGAAGCATGTACGGAAACACGGAACAATTGGCAGAAATCATTGCCGCAGCGGCAGCCGAAAACGGCGCCAGGAACATCATTATGCACAACGTTTCCAAGAGCCACGAGTCGGAAGTGTTGAGGGATATCTTTAAATATCGAGGGCTCATAATCGGCTCACCCACGTACAACAATAAACTTTACCCGGCTGTGGAAAGCTTGTTGTCGGCTTTACAAAACCGGAACGTGAAAAATAAATTTTTCAGTTTTTTCAGTGGACATACCTGGGCAGATGGAGCCAAAAGAGAGTTGAAAGCATTTGCTGAAGGCATGGAGTTCGAAACGATTTGTGAGTCGGTGGAGATGAAGCAGTCACTGAACAGAAACGTGATGGAAAATGCGTATGCGTTAGGTAAGGCTATGGCTGAGAGGCTTCATTCGGGCGATGCCGTCATACCGCATAAGACTACCTGTCATTGACCATTAACGATTTGCAATTATAACTTATTATTTTTTAAAAATATATGCGACTAATTATTCAATCCGATGCCAACCAAATGGCACAGTGGGCAGCAAACTACATCGCTGCAAAAATTAACAAGGCGAATCCAACTTCGGAAAAACCCTTTGTATTGGGGCTTCCTACCGGTTCTTCACCGCTTTTGACATACAAAGCGTTGATTAAGCTGTACGAGTCAGGCGTGGTGTCGTTTGAGAACGTGATAACTTTCAATATGGATGAATACATAGGTTTACCCAAAGACCATCCGCAGAGCTATTACACGTTCATGTGGCAAAACTTTTTCAACCATATCGATATCAAGAAGGAAAATGTGCATATCCTCAACGGTATGGCGGAGGATCCGGAAGCCGAATGCAGGGCGTACGAAGATGCCATGAAAGATGCCGGTGGCGTAGACTTGTTCCTCGGTGGGATAGGCCCCGACGGACACATCGCCTTTAATGAGCCGGGGTCGTCACTTTCCTCACGTACACGAATCAAAACGCTCACAACCGATACCGTCATCGCCAATTCCCGCTTTTTCGATAACGATGTGAACAAGGTGCCTAAGACGGCTCTCACAGTGGGAGTGGGGACGGTTCTCGATGCTAAAGAGGTGTTGATTCTGGTGAACGGCCATCACAAAGCGCGTGCACTGTATCATGCTGTTGAGGGCCCCATCAACCAGATGTGGACGATCAGCGCGCTGCAGTTGCATCAAAAAGGGATTATCGTCTGCGATTACGATGCCTGTGCCGAACTGAGAGTAGGCACTTATAAGTATTTTCTGGATATTGAACACGACAATTTAGATCCCGAATCATTGTTATAACAAAGTAGATTATGAAACAACGACAGGTAACAATCGCATTGGCTGCGGGAATGATGTTGCTTTGCAGCTTCAGCTCTTTTGCACAGGAAAAAACCAAAGACGTTACGTTGTATCAGGGTGGGGAAGCGTATGCCGTTAAATCCTTCCCCTCGTCATTCGTAAACAAAACACCGAAGAACGTTATTCTTTTTATTGGGGATGGGATGGGAGTTTCGCAACTTTTTGCGGGGCTCACCGCAAATAGGGGAAGTTTGTTTATCGAAAATTGTAAATATATCGGGTTCTCAAAAACTTCGTCGGCCGACCGGTACGTAACCGACTCGGCAGCAGGAGCCACTGCCATTTCCACGGGAACCAAAACCTACAATGGAGCTATAGGTGTGGGGCCCGATAAGAACCCGATAAAAACAATTCTTGAAGAAGCGTCGGAACAGGGAAAAGCGACCGGACTGGTATCCACCTCTTCCATTACCCACGCAACACCGGCATCCTTCATAGCACATCAGCCGAGCAGAAGCCAGGAGGAAGATATTGCTACCGACTTTCTCAAAACCGATATTGATGTTTTTATCGGTGGAGGGTATGATTTCTTCGCTAACAGAGCGGACGGGCGTAACCTGTTGCATGACCTTGTCCGTAAAGGCTATGCAGTAGAAAGGGAGTTAAGCGGAATTGAAAATTTCAAAGGGAAAAAATTAGCCGGCCTAACGGCGCCAAAAGGGAATCCGCGCGTATCGGAACGCGGGAATATGCTCCCGGTTTCCACACAAACAGCTATTCGTGTTTTGCAGCAGAATGAAAAAGGTTTTTTTCTGATGGTGGAAGGTTCATTTATCGATTCTGGCGGCCACGGAAATAACACCGTTCAAGTGGTTGAAGAGGTGTTGGACTTTGACCAGGCCGTAGGTAAAGCGCTTGAATTTGCTGCCGGTAACGGGGAAACGTTAGTTATCGTTACTGCTGACCACGAGACCGGAGGGATGGCTATTCTTGATGGTTCCGTTGAAACGGGAATGGTAAAGGGTGGCTATGCAACGGGCGGACATACGGGAGTCATGGTTCCCATCTTTGCTTACGGCCCGGGAGCATCGGAGTTTATCGGAATTATGGAAAATACCGATATTCATGCCAAAATCCGGAATTTTTTGTTGAAATAAAAGCTTCGGGATAATTTCAGAAAATAGTTATCCTTACACCAGGGGTATGCCCCTTTATATCGGTAAGTTTACCGTTAAAGAAACTGTATTCAAACAAGGTGTCTCCTACGCGTGATATTTTGTTTGTACGGAAGTCATATTCTATGCGGTAATTCCCGATCCGGATAATTCTTCCTGAACTGAAATCATATTCAATCCTGTGCGGTCCCACCTGTTTCAACCTATCCGTGGAAAACTCGTATTCCAGGTCATAAGGACCTATCTTTCTTAACTTTCCACTCATATTGTCATACAGTCGGACTCCATTTCTTCTCAAGACCTCGAAATTATCCAACATGCCGTTATGTATGCTGAACAGTAAATCATCGTTGATGATTATTTCAGCCGACATTCCGCTTCCTGATTCATTAATTTCTATATCCGCGGGATTTTCAGTTTGGTGGGCATATTCCCATGTCCCGTCGTCGTATAGAAATACTTTAGTGCCGTCCCGGGTGTATGCTGTCTGTTGTGCATTTGCTTGAGCGCAGAATAACGGCAATAATAGTATAATCAGTAGTTTAAATGATATTTTCATGCGGTTCTAATGTTGTAATTGTATGTCATCCGGGACACAAGAAACTCAGTCTCCCTGATGTGATGTTAATTTTCTTTTTTTGAGCAAATTTTTATATACCAGCCGCAATACAACCACCACAAAAATGACCAGGATAACGGCAACCAGGATGGGCGTGAACAGCGACAGGATTGAAAAACCGGTGGCGGCGACGCCTTCTCCGGTTGAAACGACGGGATTTCCTGCCCCGGCAGTGAATTTAGTCGATAGAAGGCGGGTTACGGCACTTCCGCTTTGAATGGTGGCAGCTGCTCCCCCGCCCACGACAAACCCTACTATCCATTTCATCCACTCACTGTCGGAAGGGAAAACCGATGTCATCAACAGCGTGCCTGCTGCCACTGATAAAGGCGTGGCTATACTGTCCAGCAAGTTGTCAACAAAAGGAATATAATACGCCAATACTTCAACGACAGCCGCAACGCCAAAGCTTAACAATGCCGGAACAGAACTCATCCACGAAAAGCTCTCACCCAACGGCAAAATCCCAAAATGCGAAGCCAATCCGGCAACCAGAAGCGGTATGAACACCCGGAACCCGGTACTGGCACTCAATCCGATGCCGAGCGCCACGGCACTGATGGTTTCTACGTTTAATTCCATAGTTAAAGGAGGTGTTTTTAAAAGTTTTCCGTATGCTTAAAACGTTTTTTTGACTTACTAAAAACCTTTTGGTTTAACACCACATGCGTCTCCCGTGGGCTCATCATCTGTGCGGTGCCAGATATCCTTGAACCCTTCGGGGTTTCGCCGGAATTTTGCCAGGATATACGAACACGACGGAATGACTTTATATCCGTTTTTGCGGGCATACTTTACCAGCTCATCAAACAATTTACCGGCAATTCCCTGCCCTTCCAGTTCGGGACGGACGCCGGTGTGATAAGCGTTTAAAAGATTGTTTTTCACTTCAAAATCGAGTTCGGCAATCTGCCTGCCTTCTTTCTCGATAAAAAAACTCCCTATGCCGTTGCTGTTGCTTTTAAATTGTATATCCATTTCTTTAAATCATTAATTTCAGGTATAACAATTGCTTCGTCAATGGGTTCAAAAAATTCATGTCAATTGCGGTCAAATGGTTATCTTTGGAAAAAATTTATTCACACACGATCATGATAAAACGTCTTTCATTCAGCAGCCTGTTTTTAATAGGGTTATCAGCAGTGCTTTACGCTTCAAAAGTAGATACGGTCAATGTCTTCAGCCCCTCTATGCAAAAAGAAATCAAAACGGTGGTAATCATTCCCGATGCTTATTCGCAAGAAACGGAATTTCCGGTTCTTTATTTGTTACACGGTTACAGCGACAATTACGGTGGGTGGGTTAACAAAGTGCCTGCGGTGAAAGAGTTGGCCGATTGGCACAATATGATTATCGTTTGTCCCGATGGAGCTTACGGAAGCTGGTATTTCGACAGTCCCGTGGATCCTGCATTTAAGTTTGAAACTTTTGTATCGAAAGAATTGGTGGATTGGGTGGACAAGAACTACAAGACCGTCCGAAAACGCGAAGGACGCGCCATTACCGGATTAAGTATGGGTGGTCACGGCGGATTGTACCTGGGATTTCGCCATCAGGATGTCTACGGTGCTTGCGGAAGTATGAGTGGTGGAGTAGATATTCGTCCTTTTCCCAACAACTGGGATCTGGCAAAACGGTTAGGCACGCAACGTGAAAACCCCGATAACTGGGAGAAGAACACCGTAATGAATCAGTTGCATTTGCTTACGCCCAACTCCTCCAGAATAATAATCGATTGCGGTTCCGGTGATTTCTTTTACGAAGTAAACGTCAGGTTACATCAGGAACTTCTTTACCGGAATATACCCCACGATTTTATCTCGCGCCCCGGTGTACATAACTGGGAATATTGGGCAAACGCCATTAAATACCAGGCGTTGTTTTTCAACGATTATTTTGATGCGGGGAAGGCATCATCTTCTCCATCTGCGAATACGCATCGTGGAAGAAGATGAGCGTCGCATTTTGGGCCTTAGCCTCGTCCAGAAAACGTTTTTTCTCTTCCATGGCCAGTGCGGCGTTATTGTCGTAGGCCGATAACCAGCTTAGCGGCAGATGTGCCGAAGTAGGGACAACATCTGCGGGGAAAACGATTTTTTCTCCCTCATTTTCGAAAAAGAGGACTATCTGTCCGGGTGTATGTCCATCGTAGAGCTTGAGGGTTACGTTTTCACAGAGCGGTTGTTCCGATTCTATCAGCCGGAGTTGTCCTGCCTCGAAGACAGGTTCAATGTTTTCCTGGAAAAACGAAGCCGCTTCGTAAAGCATCGGTTTTCTGTAATTATCCCATTGCGCCCGACTCAGCCAGTAAGTGGCCCGGGGAAAAGCAGGGACAACCTCCTGTTTCCCGTTAAAAACCGTTCCTCCGCCGCAGTGATCAAAATGGAGGTGGGTAAGTACAACATCGGTTACTTCGTCAGGCGAATAGCCGATTTTTCCGATTTCTGCCCTCAGGTCTTTCAAATTGTGCGGCTGGTAGAACTTCAGCTTGTTCAATTGCTTGTCGCCAGCCCCACAATCTACCAGTATTTTATGTCGGTCGGTTTCAATGAAGAGGCATCGCATTGCCATCAGGCACATGTTGTTATGGTTGCTTGGATACCGTTTGTGCCAGTATTTTTTGGGTATGGGCCCAAACATGGCACCGCCATCTGCCCAGAAATAACCTGTCTCAATTATGTGGAAATTTGCCATTTTCGTAGTACTTTTGTGCAAAAGTAAAAAGAAAAGTGTAATGGCTATCTACACAGGATCAAATAAACATCTTGGCGGAACGGAAACTGTCACCCGGAAACAGACCGTCTTTTACGGACTGGTTCAAAAAAACGTTTTGGTCACCGGTGCAAACGGACAACTGGGACAAGAACTGAAACAACTGGCAGAAAAAACAAATTCCCCCTTTCGGTTTATCTATACCGACGCAGATGTGCTGGATATTACCGATGCGGGGCAAGTACAGCACTTTGTATCGGAATACTCCATTGAGTACGTCATCAACTGTGCAGCCTATACGGCTGTGGATAAGGCTGAAGCCGATGAGGAAGTGGCGTACAGGATCAATTGCACCGGTGCGGAAAACCTGGCCAGGTCGGGTGCAAAAATAATTCATATCTCTACTGATTATGTGTTCGACGGCACGGCCAGTACTCCCTATAAAGAGGATGCCTCCACGAATCCGTTGTCGGTTTACGGAAAATCGAAACTGAAGGGCGAAGAGGCGATTTGGGAGTTTGCCGAAGAGTGGATAATTATCCGTACTTCGTGGCTCTATTCCGAATTTGGAAACAATTTCGTGAAGACAATGCTCCGCCTCATGAATGAGCGCGATAAGCTAAACGTCGTTGCCGACCAATACGGAACACCTACCTACGCCGCCGACCTGGCAGAGATGATTCTGGTCATCCTTGAATGTGAGGAGTGGAAATCGGGCGTTTATCATTTTTCCAACCTGGGGGAAACCACCTGGTTCAAATTTGCAGAAAAAATAAAAGAGTTGGCTGCCGTAGGCCGTTGCCGGTTAGATCCCGTTCCTGCCTGCGAATACAAAACAGCCGCTGTACGGCCAATGTACAGCGTATTGGATAAATCAAAAATTCAATCGGCTTTCCGTGTCGTTATTCCGCAATGGGAGAACGGGCTGGAGAGATGCATTGAAAAGCTTACAAATAGATGACATTACAACAAGAGATTCAACGCCGGCGAACGTTTGCCATCATCAGCCATCCCGACGCGGGAAAAACCACATTAACGGAGAAACTGTTGCTTTTTGGCGGGGCCATACACGTGGCGGGAGCTGTAAAATCAAACAAGATAAAAAAAACCGCCACATCCGACTGGATGGAGATCGAAAGGCAACGCGGGATTTCCGTAGCTACTTCCGTGATGGGGTTTGAGTACGGCAATTATAAAATCAATATTCTCGATACACCCGGGCACCAGGATTTCGCAGAAGACACCTATCGTACACTGACAGCTGTGGACAGCGTAATTGTGGTGGTAGATATTGCCAAGGGTGTGGAAGCACAAACCCGCAAGCTGATGGAGGTGTGCCGTATGCGCCATACGCCGGTGATGATCTTTGTGAACAAGCTGGACCGTGAGGGAAAAGATCCGTTCGAGATCCTGGATGAACTGGAAGAAGAGCTCCAGGTAGCGGTACGGCCACTGAGCTGGCCGATCGATATGGGTGAACGTTTCAAAGGAGTGTATAACCTCTATCAGAACAGCCTCGACTTGTATCAACCTAGTAAACAGATTGTTACGGAATCCGTGCACTTGAATATTCAATCGCCGGAAGTAGAGAGGCATATCGGGGCAAAGCTTTCGGAAAAGCTGCGAAGCGATGTGGAGCTTATATCGGAGGTGTATCCCGGATTTAACCGGGAAGAGTACCTTGCCGGGAAACTGGCGCCTGTCTTCTTTGGTTCGGCACTCAACAATTTCGGGGTAAAAGAGTTGCTCGATTGTTTTGTGGAGATTGCTCCGTCACCGCGGGCCGTACAGACCGAAGAGCGTGTGGTGGACCCCTACGAAGAGTCCTTTTCCGGATTTGTCTTTAAGATACATGCCAATATGGATCCCAATCACCGGTCGTGCATAGCTTTTGTGAAGGTCTGTTCGGGCAGGTTCGAACGCAACGTCAATTACAAGCATGTGCGGTATAGCCGGTTAATGAAGTTTTCTTCGCCCACGGCCTTCATGGCTCAGAAAAAAGAGATTCTGGACGAAGCTTTTGCAGGAGATATCGTGGGCTTGCCCGACAACGGAAACTTTAAAATTGGCGACACCCTCACTGCTGGAGAGGACCTTCATTTTAAGGGATTACCCAGCTTCTCGCCGGAGATGTTCAAGTACATCGAAAATGCCGACCCGATGAAGTCGAAACAACTGCAGAAAGGGGTGGAGCAACTGATGGACGAAGGGGTGGCACAGCTTTTCACCAACCAGTTTAACGGCCGCAAAATCATCGGAACCGTCGGACAGCTTCAGTTTGAAGTAATCCAATACCGCCTTTTGCACGAATACGGTGCGCAATGCCGTTGGGAACCCATTAACCTTTATAAAGCGTGCTGGATAGAAAGTGACGATGCGGCGCAACTGGAAGATTTCAAAAAGCGTAAATATCAGTACATGGCTAAAGATAAAGAGGGTAGGGATGTGTTTCTGGCCGAATCAAACTATCTGTTAATGATGGCGCAGCAAGACTTTAAAAACATTGCCTTCCATTTCAATTCCGAGTTCTGACGAACATTTCCAGGATTCCCCTTGTTTTATTTATGTAGTATTCATCCGAAAAAAATAGAATTATGACAGAATTAACTTGGAAAGGCCGTTGGAATCAGTTGAAAGGCAAAGCGAAACAGCAATGGGCCGATTTAACAGACGACGACTTATTGTACATCGAAGGTAAAGAAGACGAGCTCCTTGGACGGTTGCAGGAAAAGACCGGAAAAACCAAAGAAGAACTATCGCTTTGGCTGGATCAGCAAATGGAGGAGCTGATATAGCCTTTATTCCGTAATGCCCATGCTTTTCATCAGAAAAGAGGCATTCATGGTCCGGGCAATTCCCTGCTGAAGCTTGTAATCGAAAGAGAGGAGGTCGTTTTCAATTTTTGCGTCGAAGTGAAAGTTTGCGATCTCTTGCGGGTATTCATTCTCCAGTTCTCCCAACGTTAAATCGTGTGTGGCAATGATGCCGTTTCCGCCTAACTTCACCAACCGTTTCATGAGTTGGGAAGAACCCTTTTGCTTGTCGTGAGAGTTCGTGCCTTTCAGTATCTCGTCCAGGATAATGAACAGGTCGTGTTCTTCCGACTCCAACCGTTCGATAATCATTTTCAGCCGTTTGAGCTCGGCGAAAAAATAGGATTCGTTGTTTACCAGAGAATCGGCTGTGCGCAGGTTTGTCAATAACTGGCCCGGACGATAACTCATGGATTCGGCACAAACGGGCAGGCCGGCTCCTGCCAGCACGTAATTTACACCGACAGTACGCAAATAAGTACTTTTCCCGGCCATATTGGCTCCGGTAACAATCATGAAAAACGGTTTCCGGAAAACGTTGATATCGTTCTTTACGCATTTACGGCGCGGAAGGAGCGGATGCCCCAGTTTTCTTGCCCGGAAAGGGAGTGATTCCTCAAACGTGGGAAACACATAATCGGGGTTGTTTGCGGCAAACGTGCCCATGGACACTAGCGCATCAACCTGTGCCAGTGTAGAGAACCATTTTTCGATTTCCACAGCATGGCGTTGCATCCATTGTTCTATCTTCAGGGCGTAAACAACATTCCACAAAAAAAGAGGATTCAGGAGAAGAAAAACGGGTACGGCAAAAGCCAGATCAAGGTTCCGGCTGTATTGTGCCAGTTGCTTAATGGCAGCTGACGCACTTTGCCGTTCGTTCTTTATCGACTGTTGCAGCGAATGTAACTGTACACTTTCGAAGCTGGTCGTTTCCATCAATTTTAACAGGTCGGCATACGATTCCAGCACTTTTGCCTTGTTATCGAATAAAGACCGGATCTGCTTCACCTTCTTCATGGGGATAACCGAAACCAACAATGTTGTAAAATACAACAAGGTGATTGCCGCTCCGCTTGTCAGTCCGGCCAGCGCCAGTGCAATGGCCAGTACGTATAAAGCAGGAACAACCCAGGTGGCAATTTTCCATAATGAAGGCCGGGGAAACAGTTCCTGTTTCCTAAAAAGCTGTTTGATGGAACGATTATCGAATAATTTATCGTCCGATAACATCCCAATTGTCCTGAAGCTGAGGCAGAAATCTTCTTTCTCCGAAAGCTCTTTTACAGCAAGCTGCCTTATGCGGATTTCTCCGCTGTCCTTAAGCGGACTTCCTACTATCCCGGCAAGAGCTTCTTTCCCCATGGCAAGGCTGGTTCGGTTGAGCATTTGAAAAACAGACCTTTCCCCAAAAATATCTAAATCAAAGCTGAAGCTGTGAGCAGGATCCACATGCTCCGGTGCGCCGTCGAAAGGCGAGAAATCGTATACAAAGGCCTGGAGTTCGTTCCCGGCTATCCGGGCCAGCGCTTCTGATTTGGCTTTTTTAAACAGTAAATTCTTATGCCTGGCCAGCAGGGCCAAGAAACAAACTCCGGTTACCGCGGCAAAGAGAACAGCCAGTAAAGTATTTTGATGAAAAAAATAGGTAAGCGCTGAACCGGTCAAAAAGACGAAGAATCGTAAAAGACTGTTCGCATTGAGTTCTTTCTTGTACCTGGCAGCAGCATTGAGCTGATTTTCGGCAAGCTCCCGGTACTTGGCTATTCTTTCGGTAACAGGCATTAATTGGCGTTTTGTTCAGTTGAGTTGGCCAGATGGACGGTCATTTGACGGAAAGGGATCACCAGGCCGCGCGCATTGATCTCTTTGTATACCTCCTCATTCAGGTCGTGGGTAACATTCCAGAAGTCGTTTAAATTCACCCAGGCCCTCAGGGAGAAATCGATAGAATCTTCGTTCATTTTGGTCATCCGGGCAAACGGCTCGGGATCTTTCAACACCAACGGATGCCTGTTGGCAATATCCAGCAGCATTTTTTTTACTATATCCACATCGGTTCCGTATTCAATGCTCGCTGTAATTTCTACCCGCCGGGTGGTTTGTGTGTTGTAATTGATGATGTTTCCGGTCGACAGCGGCCCGTTGGGTATGTAAATGGTTTTGTTGTCGGCTGTGGTTAGCGTTGTATAGAGAATACCGATGCTCTGAACGGTTCCCGCCAGGTTCTGCGCTTCAATGTAGTCGCCGCCTTTGAAAGGCTTGTTGAAGAGCAACATCACGCCTCCGGCAAAGTTGGCCAGGTTGTCTTTTACCGCCAAGCCTACCGCCAGGCCGGCCGAAGCAATCAATGCCGCCAGAGAGACGGTTTGTGTTCCGACTACGTTTATGATCAACATAACGAGCAGTACGAAGAGAAAGATATCGAGCAGGTTCTTTAGAAAACCTTTCAGGGCGATATCCATTTGCCGTCTCGACATGATCTTGTCTGCCAGTTTTCGGATTTTACCGATTATCCATTTCCCTACAAAAAAGATGAGGAGAGCTACCGCAAGTTTACCCAGGAAATCAATTCCCCACGTGAGGGATTGTTGTCCTAACTCCTCAAAGCGGCCATCTTTGATCATCTCGGCAACTTTTCCTCCGGTTTTTACTACTGCAGAATCGGCAGATACAAAAGTATTTAATAACATAGTTTATTTCTTTTAAATGCAATTGAGGGCGCAAAGTTACAAAAAATGAGCTAATTTTGTCGTTCATTTGATCGGGTAGTACAATGAAATATATTTTGAATTTTCTCTTGCTGCTGTTTTGCAGTTTTTCAATATCGGCCCAGACCGATACCTATAACGGATGGATCGACAAATCGGCAAAGTTTATCGAAAATAACCGACTCGACAGTGCTGCTGTTGCCTTGCAAAAAGCCATGAGGCTGGATCCGGCTAACGAAAATAATGCTGTGCTCCTGTTGAATCTGGGAATCCTGCAACGTCAGCTCAGACAGACCGATGACGCTTATATTTCATTCACGGCATCCCTTGGGAACAACCCCGATCCGGTGTTGGTGCTTCATAACCGGGCTTCCCTTTTGTGCGACTTGGGCCGTTTTGATGAGGCGATGGAGGATTACAATTCCATTATTGATAAACAACCGTCAGACGTGGAGGCCTATTATCGCCGGGGATTGCTGTTCCTGGAAAAAAACGACCGTGAAAGTGCCGAAGCCGATTTCAGAACCTGCGAAAGTACGGACCCCGGCAACTTGTTCACCAAGCTCAGCAAAGCGTTGATCTTGAAGCTTGATGATAACTGGACAGAAGCCGAGAAAATTTATACCGATATCATCAACACAACTGTAAAACCCAGCTCGGCATATTACCTTAACAGGGCCGAATGTTACGTGAACACCGACCGGTTCTCGAAGGCCGCCGCAGACCTTCACGCTGTCGAAAGCGACGAAAAGGCAAATCCCTATTTTTATGTTTTACGCGGCCGGCTTCGGTTGGATCAGTTTGACAAGTTTGCCGCCAGAGTTGATTTCGAAAAGGCAAAAGAGTTGGGATACGATGCGGAACTGGCCGATAAATGGATTGAGAGGGCCAGGTAATCCATCATTTTAATGTTTTTTAAATTACCCGGATACCTCATTTTAATGAAATAGTGTTACATTTGCAACAATGTTGCATTTGTAAGATTATAGCATTATGACAGTCGAGAATATTTTACGCGATTACCATTTAAAAAGTACAACCTGTCGGAAGTTCATTCTCAATGAGTTGCTTCGAAGCCAGACGGCTCTGACTGAACACGAAATAAAAACTTCGTTTCCCGATCTTTTTGACCGTGTTACGTTTTATCGAACGCTCAAAACGTTGGAGGACGCCGGTGTTATCCACAAGATTGTTTTGCAGGACAACACAACCAGGTATGCCGTTTCCAAGAAACCTTTCCACGAACAAGATATTCATTCCCATTTTCATTGCTGCGTTTGCAACGAGGTCTTTTGTATTCAAAACAAAAGCCAGATAAACATAGAATTGCCGCAAGGGTTTGTTCAACACCGTGTTTCGATGATTGTAGAAGGTGTCTGTGCTGCCTGTAACTGATGTAACAACTTCCTCCTGAATGAAAAAAATTGTTCTGGCGATGACTTTCGCCTTAAGTTTTTTGTTGTCGTTTTCTCAGACTTACTCCCTGAAAGGGTATGTTTGCGATGCCTTGTCCAAGGAGCCGCTTCCCGGAGCGATAGTAGTGCTGGGGCCGAATGAAATTTACGCAGTTTCCGGCAGGGACGGGGCTTTTTCCGTTGATCTGCCCGGAAAAACCCCACATACCCTGGAGGTTCGTTTTACCGGATACGAGTTGCTGACGACGAGCATCATCCTGACTTCCGACACTGTGTTGCACTTCCACCTGGAAACAACCTCCTATTCGTTGAACGAAGTAGTCGTGCACGGGAAAAACGGACACGACCGCTTGTTGTCTGCCATCACTGCAAAAGAAATTGACAGGTCCTTTTTCATGAAAAACAATTCGGCCAGCTTTTCAAAATCCTTATCGAAAGTTGCCGGCGTTTCATCGATGGATATAGGGGCAAACGTGGCGAAGCCGGTTATCCGCGGATTGGGTTTCAACCGCATAGCAGTAGCAGACAAGGGGGTTGTTCAGCAAAATCAGCAATGGGGAGCCGATCACGGGCTTGACATTGACCAGTACGACGTGGATAAGGTGTTTATTCACAAAGGGCCCATGTCGCTTTTTTACGGCTCCGATGCCATTGGTGGTGTTATTGAGATCCTTCCGGTGGATGTCCCTTCGGAAAACATGGTTTGGGGGGATGTGTCCCTGATTGCCAAATCGAACAATAACCTGTCGGGAATAACGGCAATGACAAGCGTAAAAAGGGGAAGGTGGTTTTTACGTGGACGCCTGACGGCACAACGCTTCGCCGATTATCGCGTTCCGGCCGATACGGTTACCTACCTTACGTGGAAACTGCCCCTTTATGGACGAAGAATGAAAAACACAGCCGGACGGGAACTAAACGCTGCTTTGTCGGCCAACTACAGCCAGGAAAACATCAGCTCGTGGACCCATATTTCCAATGTTTTCTCCAAAAACGGCTTTTTCCCCGGTTCACACGGTATCCCTGATCTGAAAAGGCTGACCCCCGACGGAAATTCTTTTAATATCGGGTATCCATACAGTACCTCCAATCATTTTAAAATCTCCAACGGGACAGAAATCGACTGGGACAATTCATCTTTACACTTCGATATCGGTTTTCAGCAAAATAACCGTGCCGAATGGTCGAAGTTCCATACGCATTACGGCAACCAAGCTCCGCCGCAAGTCAATCCCGATCTGGAATTAAGTTTCTCACTGCAAACAATGTCCGTCAACTCCCGGCTGTCTTTCGGCAAAGATTCGCTCTGGACAAAAACAGCAGGCATGTCGGTGGAAGTCCAGCGAAACAGGGTGGGAGGGTATTCTTTTCTGATGCCTGACTTTGAAAGATATACCGCCGGAGCATATGCGGCAACCTCGTACAAGGTGTTTCCGGGACTGATGCTTATCGGAGGGGTGCGTTTCGATTCCGGGAAATTGAATATTCGCGGTTTCTACGACGACACTTTGGCCGATTTCCTGCAACTTGGCGGATATGATGCTGATGATGTCCGGTATTACGCCCAGCGTGCCGATGCCTTAAGAAAGAATTTTCATTCGTTCTCCGGGGCGCTGGGGGCGGTCTATGACCCAAACCGACTGAGTTCACTAAAGATAAACATTGGACGAAGCTTCCGCTTTCCTACTGCCAATGAGTTGGCATCCAACGGGGTGCATCACGGAGCTTTCCGTCACGAGAAAGGAAACAACAGTTTGAAACCCGAAACCGGTTGGCAATATGACCTTGGTTATTCCCTCAAGAACCGGCGATTAAACCTCTCCATCAATCATTTTGCATCCTACTTCTCCAATTATATTTACCTGAACCCTACGGGGCAATGGTCGGTTTTGCCACATGCCGGACAGATTTACGAATATACCCAGTCCCGTGTGTTTCTGGCAGGTGGAGAGCTGGAAGCGGCCTATCGTTTTACCGAGAACCTTTTGTTGTCAGCCAATTGGGAATATGTTTACAACCGGAATATCGACAACGGTTATCCGTTGCCTTTTTCACCACCTGTGGATATGTTGTTGGCACTGATTTATTCCAATCACGGAAAGGGCCCGTTGATCCAGTATTCGGCCAGTCTGGAGAACCAAACCGTGTTTGCACAGAACCGTATTGCCAACAACGAGGAAAAAACGCCGGGGACGTCGTTGTTCAACTTGCTTTGCAGCATGAACTGGAAGGTGGGTGATTTCCGCTTTTTTACCGATTTTCAGGTGCAGAATATTTTCGACACCCCTTTTTATAATCACTTGAGTTATTACCGGAAGTTAAATATCCCCGAGCCGGGACGAAACATCCAGTTTATTTTGAAAATACCCTTTTAAATTAATCAAACAATGAAAAAAGTATTTTTTACAACAGTTTTAGCGATAAGCGCCTTTGTTTTCTTATCGTGTGAAAAAGAGTCTATTGACGCCGAAAGGCCTGTAATTAAATTAATTGCTCCTGAAGAAGAGGAAGGCATCAAGCCCGGATCCGATATTCACTTCGATGCGGTCTTAACGGACAATGTTGCCCTAAAGTCGTATAAAATCAATATACACGGAGCATTTGACGGGCACAGCCACAGTGCGGCAACACGTGCGGCCGGTGATGTTGTTGCTTTTGAAAAAACCTGGCTGGAAGCCGATTTTATTCAACTCGGAGACGAGCCTATTGCGGGGAAAAAAGAAGCCCGGCTTCATCACCACCACATGGTGATCCCCGCAGAAATTGACGGGAAGCCCATCCGGGAAGGACATTATCATTTTACAATCTATTGCACGGATGAGGCAGGAAATGAGTCTTTTATCGCTCGGGAAATTGAAATATCCTCCAGTGCCGAAGAGCATACGTACCATTAATAAGCGGTTTTTTAAAAAAGTAAGGAAGTGGGATCAATTCCCACTTTTTTTGTTTTATATTTGTAGAATCAATCATCGAATATCAAATTCATATAAGGGTGTTGAAATTTAATCCGGGAGAAACAGTTATTCTTTTCGTCCTGCTTTTCTTTTCGTCTTGCAATTTTTCAGGAGGGAGCGGGCAGGTGATGACGGTGAACGGGATAATCCCATCCGGATCAGCAGGAGTATTTCTCACGCACGAGCATCTTCTGGTTGATTTTATCGGTGCTGACTCCCTATCCGCCGACAGGTGGAAGAGAGAAGAGGTCGTTCAAAAAATGTTGCCTTTTTTGCTGGAAGCGAAGGAGTCGGGTTGCCAGACCTTTGTGGATTGCACTCCCGATTATTTGGGGCGTGATGTCCTTCTGTTGCAGGAACTGTCGAAATTATCGGGCGTTAATATTCTTACCAACACCGGATTTTACGGAGCCGTGGATAACAAGTTCGTCCCCCGGTTTGCTTTCGATGAAAGTGCCGGCCAGTTGGCCGAAAGATGGATAAACGAATGGGAACACGGAATAGGCGGCACAACCGTTAAACCGGGGTTTATCAAAATCGGGGTCAATAGTACAAACTTATCGGGAATGAATACCAAATTGATATCGGCTGCCGCCAAAACCCACCTTAAAACCGGATTGGTTATCGCATCCCACACGGGCCCGTCGTCTCTGGCATTTGAGCAACTTTCCGTTCTGCAAGAAGAAGGGGTGTTGCCCGATGCTTTTATTTGGGTACATGCGCAAGCGGAAAAGGATTCCGTAAAACGTGCGGAAGCAGCCCGTCTGGGTGCCTGGATAAGCTTGGACGGGCTGAACGAGGACAACATTCCGGATTACATCAAGATGATAACCGGGATGAAGAATGAAAATCTGTTGCATAAAGTACTTCTGTCGCACGATGCCGGCTGGTACGATCCGGCGAAGCCCGGCGGTGGCGAAGTCCGGGGATATACGGCTCTTTTCCGTGAACTTGTCCCTGCCTTGTTGAACAACGGTTTTACCCGTGAAGAAGTGCGGCTTTTGCTGGAGACAAATCCCGTGAAAGCTTTCGAAATAAAGGTCAGAAAAAACACGAATAACGAATCATTAAAAAATTTTAAGCAATGAAAACTACATGGATCTACCTGTTATCAATTCTTTTCCTTGTTTCCTGCGGAGCAACGCGTCCGACAAAAGTGAACGAATTGACCAACAAAGAAGAAAAACAAGGATGGACACTTTTGTTCAACGGAAAAGATTTTACCGGATGGCGTCAGTACAACGGGAACAGTGTGCCCGGAAACTGGACCATTGAAGACGGTACCATGAAAGTGTTTACGGCCCCGAATGCACGGCCGGGACAAGGGGTAGGAGGCGATCTGATTTTCTTCGCCAAAAAATTCAAAAACTTTGAGCTCTCCATTGACTGGAAAGCCGAAAAAGAAGCCAATTCCGGTATTTTCTACAACGTCCGCGAAGAAAAAGGGAGGGCCATTTACAGCTCGGCGCCCGAAGTCCAAATTCTGGATAACGAGAATGCTAGCGACAACAAAATAGACAGTCACCTCGCCGGATCGCTTTACGATATGCTGCCTGCGGATCCAAAGACCGTGAACCCTTACGGGGAATGGAACACGATTGTTATTCGGGTGGACAACGGCAAGGTTACCCATACGCAAAACGGGGTGAAAGTAGTTGAATACACCTTGTGGACAAAAGATTGGGACAGAATGGTGGAAAACAGCAAGTTCAAAAGTTTTCCCGGATTCCAGGAAGGTGTTTCCCGGGAAGGTTATATCGGGTTGCAAGATCACGGATATGCCATCTGGTTCCGTAACGTGAAAATCAGGGAATTGTAAAGATTAACCAAGTAAAAAATCAAAAGGCGTTTACGAAAGTAGTAAACGCCTTTTGGTTTTTATTAGGTGAAGCTATTCTTTTAATATCCACATGATACCGTTGAAGTCGTCACTGCCGTTATATTGTCGTTGAACGGCTTCATTGAGGTTGTCGGTATTGTAGTTAATCTCGTTTTGTGGATATTGCCACCTCGTTGGAAATTTTGTATTATCCGTCGGATTCATATTTGAGTTAGGATTTAAAACAAATTCAGGATAACCTGTACGTCTGAACTCAAACCATGCCAAGTAGCCATTATGAAAGAATCCCGCCATGTATTTCTGGCTGATTATTTGTTTGATTTTGTTTTCCGTATTTCCCGCAAGTGCTACAGAAGCAGGATAAGATGCAATGTATGGATCGTCCATACTAACGTTGTGTGTGTAGTTATCAGGCACGTAGTGTGCGTAGAATCTCATGGAACTCCTAATCCCGTTAGCATAGTGGGTTTGGGCATCACTGTCAATCCATCCTCTTACTGCGGCTTCAGCTAAAATAAATTCAAGATCCCAGTGGCACAATAGCCCTACCGGTTCCGCTGTGGCCGATTCTACGTATCTCTTATTTAGATCGCTGTATTCATTCATGTTTTTCTTGTCAATGGTGCTGTTGTATTCATCTGATGGCTCCACTCCAATATATGCATCAAAGTTCGAAGCAATCTTGCCTTGTGCTAGGAGTGACTCGGCAGGTTCTGCCACGTAAAACAGTCGACGGTCCTGATTCTGTTTCAATAAGTCTATATAGGTTGTGGAAAGCATGGTGTATTGAGTGAACGGATTCAGGTCTGTGGGAGTGTTGCTCCACGGATAACAATATCCTTTGGAGGTATTGTATGTTATGGCAAAATTATCGTTAAAGTCTCTCATTAACGGACGTTGTGCCACTTCCTTGAATTTGGCAATGACGTTTAAGTCGTTGTCGGAGGTTTTTTTATACAGGTTAATCAATACATACAACTCAAAGCTATTAACTAGACGACGCCACTTTTCGACATTGCCTTTGTAAATAAAATCGCCCGATATGTCAGTTCCTTTGGAGAACAAGTCGTTGGCCTGATCCAACTCATTTAGGATTCCTTTGAATACATCTTTTTGAGTATCGTATTTGGGTTTGATAATTCCTTCATTGCCCTGGATAGCCTCTGAATACGGAATATCTCCTACTGACATGGTGAGATGAAAAAACTGCCAGGCACGGATAAAATGGCCCAATGCTTCGTATGAATTTGCTAATTCCGGGCTTAGTTTTTTAGCATATTCAATCATGGGATTTACATTCTTTAGGACGGTCAACCTGCTGGAAAAATTTGCCCTTCCCATATAGTTGTATTGTGTACCTTCTTTCCTTTCGGTAAAAAGTAAGTATTTGGCTTGCTGATAAGGTTCCGTAAATCCTTTTGTGGTAGACGTAGCGGACGACGTCACTGTTGTTATCAGATTGGTGGCCAGCCAGGGTGCAGATGCTACTGAAGGTTGGTCGGGATTTGTATTAATTGTTTCAAAATTACTGCAACTGCCGATGAAAACTGCAACCAACAAAGTAGCTGTTATTTTGAATAGTTTTGCATTCATAATTATAAAGTTTATTTGATTAATTAAAAGCCAATTTTAAGATCAAAACCGATCATACGCTGTGAGGGGGCATTCATGTCTTCTGAACCTACATCCGGATCGGAATATTTAAAATCCTTAGTCCAGAGAAGCAAATTTTGTCCGGTAAGCGCTATAGAAGCTTGATTGAGAAAGGTCTTGCCAAGTAATTTTTTGGGAAAACTGTAAGCAATAGATACTTCCCTTAACTTAATGAACGTTTGGTTGCGAATACGTTCTTCCCAGGAATTACCCCACAACCTCATATATTCCTGGTAGCTCACCGGAATGTCGTTGGAGGCATACTGCCGTGTATCTTCAATAATATTGCCATCGGTATCATATTTTGCTGTGCCGCTGATGACTTTTACCCCTTTCCCTATGTATTTTTTCCCGTTTACCACTTCATCGTAACGGTCTTGGGTGTCTGTTTCCGGAGCCGATCCAGTATCAAACATCTTGCCATATATGTAATTATCCATTAACCCCCCTATGCGGCCATCCAAACTAATACCCATAGTTAAATTCCGCCAGGTGAAATTATTGATAAAGCCAAAGGTAAAGTTGGGATCTCTGTATCCGTACAGTTGTCTGTAGTTGTTTAACCACACGTTTCCATCAGCACTGTGGATCATATTGCCTTCAGGATCTCTGAGCACCTTTTCTGTTTGTGCGTAATAGTCCAGTCTTTTGCCGGATTTGGTCCACTGGTCTTTCTGCGAGTATACCGGATCGATATCCACATAGTACCTGTGTTGATTTGAATAGTTAATCATGGAGTTCCATTCGAACTCCTTGTTTTTTATGATGCTGCCCGATACCGTAATTTCAACACCTCGCCTGGCATAGGTTTCTTCAGTATTAATCAGTGTGCTGTTAAAACCGGAAGATGGAGCAATGTCTTGTTTAATTTGCCTGTTATAATAAAGTTTATCGAAATAGGCAATGTCCAGGTATAGTCTTTTGCCAAAGAAGTACGCGGCCGTACCGGTCTCCCAGGTGCGGGTTTCCGAAGGGAGAAGATCGGTTCCTTTTAAATTGGCGGCAAGCGAAGCTCCGATATATCCCCATGAATTGTATGTACTGTAAGGCAGGTTGTTTTCGTATACCCCCAGTGGAGATTTGGCAATTGTCCATGATCCCCTGATTTTCCACATGCTGAGCCATGAAGGTGCCTGAAAAAATTCAGACAATACAACGCTTCCTACAACGGAAGGATAGAAATAGGACATCTCTTCTTTCGGCTGTGTTGAACTCCAGTCATTTCTTCCTGTTAAGTCTACATAAATTGCATTGTTCCATGCCAGTGATAACTTTCCGTATATACTGTTTACTTCGCGTGCATATGTGCCTACAATATTTTCTATGGAATTAACACCTGCAGCCGTGGAGGGTACAGCATTGGCCAATGAGTACCATCCGGGTACCGCCAGTCCATTTGCCGTCCTGGCTCCCTGATACCTGTCCTGGTAGTAGTACAGGCTTCCTCCGGTCAATAAATCAAAATCAAATTTTCCGAAAGATTTGTTATATGTAAGCATTAAGTCGCTATTAATACTGTGTCCCCACCTTTGGTTCATACCGTACATGCCTTTCCCGTTCCAGCCCCAATAATTGCCGCTGACGGATGGGCCTCTGGTGGAATATATGCCGGCAGGATTTCTTAATTTATCTTCATTCTTATAGAAATCATATCCGTTCCGGAAAATAACTTTTAAATTATCCAGGATATTGTAGTTCACGGTAAGGCTTGCGTTTAACTTATTCTCTTCAACTCCCAGCAGTTTCTCATAGGCAATCAAATAAGGATTATCGTACCATGCGTTATAAAGCCAGTTTTGTTTTTCATTGGGCGTAACCCAATAATCCCTGTATTGACGAATGTCATAATCGGGTCCTGTCCACATCAATATCTGGTAAATGTATCCTTGATTACCATATCCACCTCCCCAAATCTGGGGAGCCGTTGAACGCATATAGCCCATCTGGCTTTCTACCAGTAATTTATCTCCCAATTTTATTTCACCGCTAAGTGAATAATTGAATTTGTTGAGTGTTTGGTTGGGATATTGCCCTTTGTTATACACATAGTTAAGTCCTGTTCTAAAATAACCGTTTTCCCCGGTTTGTGTTACATTAATGCTGTTGTTTGTTATCAATCCGGGCTCCAGAAAATTGCGAAAATTATTTTTCCCGCTCGAAACCAGTGGCATCACTTCGTTTTGTTTGGTAGTCGGATTCCATTGAAGAGCTGTATTGCCTATATCAAGTTTAGGTCCCCAGACATAATCGTCGGCCAATTCTCCATTCAAACCATGGCCGTATGAGGTTTGTGCCTTAGGTATGGCTACCCAACCGGCCCTGAACATCGTATTGCTGTTGACATCAATAGACAACCCTTTGTTTGCTCCACGCTTTGTGGTTATCATAATTGCTCCTGCCGAGCCTCTCGCACCGTACAATGCGGCAGCCGTGGCCCCTTTCAGAGTGGTTATATTTTCAATTTCGTCGGCCGGTATGTCACGAAGCGACATGTTCCCGTAGGGCACGCCATTGATAACTAAAAGCGGAGATTCCCCACGCATCTCTATTCCCGATGTTCCATTAAATTCAGTTGAGTTCTTAATTACAAGTCCGGCAACTTTTCCGGTCAGTGAAGCTGTCATATCTACCCCTTTGATGGTTTGCAAGGAGTTTCCGGAGACATTTTGCACGGCATAACCCAGTGATTTTTCTTCCCGCTTTATTCCCAAAGCCGTAACCACAACTTCTTCCAGTAATTTGTTGTCTTCCTGTAAAACAATATTGGAGAGTTGGGGGCTTGTGGCAGAAAGTTCCTGTGAAATATAACCGATGAACGATACGGAAATCACATCGGAATCGGAAACACCTTCAATAATGTAGTTTCCGTTATAATCCGTTGCAGTTCCTTTTGTAGTCCCTGCCACGGTTAAGGTGGCTCCGATAATGGGTTCTCCCGTTGCATCCGTAACTTTCCCCTTAATGGTTTTTCCTTGTTGGACCTTTTCAACTTCCGTTACTGGTGTTGTTTCTTTCCTGGAAATAACAAGAATATTGTTTTGAATGCTGTATTGCAAATTGCCGTCCAATATGGCGTTCATTACTTCAGAAAGAGAGGCATCGTCGAACGATGCGGTGATTCTCTTGCTTTCATTCAAATCGCTGTTTCTGTAAATAACAGACAGGCCGGTTTGATTTTCAATTTCTTTTAAAACATTTTTCAACGTTTCGTTGCTGAAAACTTTCGTTAATGGCTGTGCACTCGTCACGGAGCTGATAAGCAGAACAAACATGAGTGCAAACAAACGGGTTACTTTCATTTTTAATCTCATAATTAGTTTAAATGGGTTTTAATTTAATTGTATCGTTCTGATGAATCGTTTTTATAGGTATTATTTCGGCGATAGCGTTCAACACATCCGATAAATCTTTGTTTGTATCGATACTGATAGAAAAGGACTGTTTGCTTAGCGAGTCGCTCTCCAGAAATATTGGCCTTGCGTATTCCCTCGATAATTTCTTAAGCAGTTCTTCAAGCTCTATGTTTTCATACTCCAGGCGATTCCGGGTCCAGGCATTGGTGGAGTGCTGACTTTTTTTGCATGTGATAGAATTGGTTTCAAGATTCATTTCCATTGTTTCGCCGGGATTCATTTCCAGTGAGCCTTGTATGTAGTTAAATTCCACACTCCCTTCCAGTAACGTTGTAGTAAGAAGTTGGTCGTCGCGGTAGGCAGATACGTTGAACCGGGTACCTTTTACAATGACGCTGTATTCATTAATTCGTACAATAAAATCCTTGAGCCCTTTTCTTACTTCGAAATAAGCTTCACCCGATAATTGAACTTCGCGGTTTTTCTTTCCGTACTTATTGGAATAGATTAGCGAAGATCCAGAATTCAACCACACATTACTGCCATCTGGCATGGTGATTTTACTTTTTTGGCCCAGCGGAGTTTCCAGGATGAAAAATTCTTCGGGCTGAAGATCCTGCATGCTCATGAGCGCGAAAAAAACGCCGAGGATAAGAACTGCAATTGAGGCAACCGCATAAATATAATTCCGGTAGGGTTTTATGACGGGTACGGATTTCTTGATAAATTCCGTATTTCTGTTCGCCAGTTTTATTTGTTCCCACCTCTCGTTCAATTCCGGGTGAAGCTCCAGGGAGTTGATCCAGTCGTTTTCCCATTTTCTGAAAATCGAGTGTTGGGAATCATCTTCTTTCAGGAAAGCAAATATTTTTTCGGCATCCTCCCGGGAGCTTTTTCCTTCGAAATACCGAAAAGCCAATAATTTTATATGTTGCTGTTGTTCTTCCATGTTGTCCTAAAGATATAACAACCGGATAGTATTTTACCCAACCTCCCACAATGTTAAAACTTTTTTTTAAAGAATAACAAGAAAGAATGTCAGGCAAACAGCATAGGGGAAAAAACCAGAAAAAAGAAGGTGTAGTCTACGGGGTATTTCTCTTTCAAATGGAACGAAAAAATACTCAATGCCTTGCTAATGTGTTTCTCTACGGCTGTGGTGGATATTTTTAATTTTTCGGCAATCTCGCGGTTTTTCAGGCCCTCATTCCGGCTTAATACAAACACTTCCTTACATCGATCGGGGAGTACTTCTATTACCTTATTCACTTGTTCGTCCAGTTCATCGTAAAGTAGTTTCTGAGAAGCATCAAGTTCAAAATCAGCGTAATAGAGCCGTTCTTCGATTTCCGTTAAAGGGTGAATGCCTGAGATGAGTTTGTTTTTCACCGAAACGTGTTTTAAATGGTTCAGGCAACTGTTTCTCACCATAATGAAAAGAAGCGAAGGAAGGGATATCAAAGCCAGCCTTTCTCTTTTTTCCCATAACGTAAGAAAACACTCCTGAATAATGTCCTCAACCACGTCGGGATCACCAACAAAACGGAGGGCAAACCCTTTTAAACGAAAATAAAAACGTTTAAAGACATATTCAAATGCCTTTTCGTTGCCCTTTTTAACTTCGTTGAATAAATCGTAGTTGCTGGAGAAATCTACCATAAAAGTAAAAAACTATGAATTCTTTACAAAGAAATAAAAAAATGTTGTAAAGTGAGGAATATGACAATTTTTTTAATAAAATTATAAAAAAACGTAGGTGTAACGTGCCGGAATTATTTTAATGTATGGCCTTTGCCTGGAAGGAACAATCGATTGTTCTATGGATTTGAAAATTGCTTGTGATTTGGTGCTTTATCCCGAACAAAAAATGTAGATTTGCGTTTGAATTAAAAGTATAATCAAAACCAAAAATACGTTCGGAGCAAACCGACACGTAAAAAGAATTATCGTATGAAATGGATAAACAGAAACGATAGCGAATCCAACTACGAAGATCGTCGGGGTAGAGGAGTGAAGCGGGGAGCTGCATTCGGCGGTGTTGGGATGATCATTGTTGCCATAATCGCCCTGTTGTTGGGGAAGAACCCTTTTCAGGCCATCGATATGGTAAACAGTGTGGTGCCCGGACAAACATCGGAAGAGGTGGTGGATCCTTCGCGCATGAACGAAAACGAAGACCTGAAAGTATTCACGCTTGGTGTTTTTAACAGCGCCAACGATGTGTGGACGGAAATTTTCAGGACTCAGATGGGTGAAAGTTACCGTAACCCGGTTCTTGTGAATTTTACCGATCAGACCACCTCTGCCTGCGGCGGCGCAACGGCTCAGGTGGGGCCTTTTTACTGTCCCGGCGATGAAAAAGTCTATATCGATCTCAACTTCTTTCACCAGTTGACACGCGATTACGGTGCTAGGGGCGACATGGCAATGGCTTACGTTACGGCTCATGAAGTGGGGCATCACGTGCAGAAACTGCTGGGTATTGTCGATCAGGTAAACCAATACCGGGGCCGTATCAGTGAAGCTGAATACAACAAGATCATGGTCAAGATGGAACTGCAGGCCGATTTTTTCGCCGGGTTGTGGGCCAATCAGGCCAGCAAACTGGGAATAATTCAACTCGAGCCGGGAGACTTGGAGTCGGCCATCAGCGCCACGACCGCCGTTGGTGATGATACCCTGCAAAAGGAGGCGATGGGTTACACCGTCCCTGATTCATTCACACACGGAACGGCTGCCCAACGGACATACTGGTTCCGCAAAGGTTACCAGACCGGCGATATCCGGCAAGGTGACACGTTCAACGATCCGAGCCTCAGATAGATCCGTTACACGGCAAAATAACTTTCCAATTCTTTCAGGGTGTCCTGGGTGGTTTGGGTATCCCTCACCACCAGCCCTTTCTCGAGAACAACAATGCGGTCACAGACTTCCGTAACGTGGTTGAGGTCGTGGCTCGAAATAAGCATCGTCATGCTCCTGGTACTTTTCAGTTCATTGAGCATCCGTTTCAGGCGGATTTGCGAAGTGGGGTCGAGCGCGGTGAACGGCTCATCGAGAACAAGTATCTGCGGATCGCTGAGAAGTGCGGCGGCTATCCCGGTCTTTTTCTGGTTCCCTTTCGAGAGGTCGCGGATCAGCTTCTTCGAACCCAAGATCTCGCCGTTAAAGAACTCCTTCATCGACTCTAAAAAGGCGGTAATATCGCCTTCCGATTTTCCGTAGACTTTTCCCGTGAAAGCAAAATATTCCTCGGGAGTAAGAAAGTCGATCAGGAAACTCTCGTCGAGGAACGACCCCACTTTCGATTTCCAGTCGTCGCGACGGGCAACTCTTTCCCCGTCAATACGTACTTCGCCCGAGCTCGCTTCAATCAGGTCGAGTATCAGCCGGAAAAAAGTGGTTTTCCCTGCGCCGTTGTTTCCAACCAGTCCGAAACTTTCGCCGTTCTTAACGGTTATTTCCGGAATATTTAAAACAGCTACGCCGTTGTATATTTTCTTGAGATCGGTTACTTTAATCACAGTATTTGCTGCAATGGGTACGGGTGGCGGCATTGAAATTGCGGTATCCAGGGTTGGTTGAATTTCTTCAGCGTTCATATCGTTAATTTTAATTATTTGTTCGTGGTAAGTTCATTCCTTCTTTCTGAATCCTTCGCAAAGCGCGTATTTCCGCCTCAAGAACTGCTTTTCGGTAATTTCGAGCAGTTGTTTCCAGAAAACAATGCCGGCCAGCCCCAGGACGGACAAGATGATGAGAGCAATGTGTTTAGCGGAAAACAACGAGAAAATACCGATTAATCCCATCGGAACAACCAGCAGGGGAATCATGATGATGAAGTTTTTGTAGCTCACTCCCTGCATGTTCATGGCAGAGCCTTTTGAGAGTTCCAACCGTTTGGTATTGAACGTGGCCCCAAAGAGGTAGACGTGGATGTTCACCCCTGCGTTATACAGGAAAGCGACCGAGTGATTGATCAGAATATCCCTTCCAAACAGGAAATAGGGCGTGGTAAGTATGAAGGAGATGATGCTGAGCGACAACAGTAGAAAATAATTGGCCTTGATGTACGACTGGGTATCGATGTCTCTTGTCATCAGGAAATCGAAATAGGAACCTTCCCAGTTGATGATCCATTGTCCGAACAGGATCATGCCTATGCCGGTAACGAAGATAGCGACGAACATCAGCATGGCATCGTTTTCCTTGTACATGTCGCTGGGGTAAAACAGCAACCCGTAGAGCAGGAAAAGTACAGCTGTGTAGAGCACGTTCTTGGTCCGTTTATGCCTTAACACGAGTTTCATCTCCAGGGAAATGATCTCTCCTATTTTCCCAAAACGTTCCATGAACGTGAAGTTTTGGGTTTCGGCCTGCTTCCGGATTGTTTTTCTGTCGAAGTTCTCGGGATAATAATTCTGAGCGAAGAACCCTTTGTTCAGCAGGAAAGCTGCTCCGCTGAATACCAAAACAATTATCCATCCAATCGGATTTTCGATAAGGAAGCCGAACACCTGCTGCGATAACGCGAAAAGGGAGTAGATGTTGAAATATTCCAATGCTGCCAGTCCGGCGACGATCAGGAGAAAAGAGGCGATTCCCGTAATGGATGACCCGAATTTACGTTTCAGGAAAGAAGCAAAAAGCGTGTTGAACCAGATCAGGAAAATGACGATCAGAACAAACCGGAACGCTCCGCCTAAACCGTATGCCGGGTGAATACCCGTGACGGAAAAAGGTATGGCAAAACAAAGTGTGAGGTAGTTTGCCGGGTTGAGCAAGGGTTTGATCAACAGGTAATTCACCAGCTTGCTTCTCTTCACCGGCAACACCTGATAGCTTTGCAGGTTGATGGTGCTCAACGGTTGAAACAGGAACCGGAAAAGCAATGCCAGGACGGTTACGTACATCAGGATACCGTTAAACGTGAGTGCGGGATCGAGTTTCGGAGCGGCTTCTGCCAGGATTCTGGGCATCATAAAACCCAGGAGTACGAAGATTACCAGGAAGTATACAGCGCTCAACCCGACGAATATATTAACGATCAGGTTTTTATAATATCCGGGTGCGCGTACACTTTTCAGCCAATAGTGTTTGAAAAATGTTGAATACATGAAGTTTTAGTCTGATGCTTTTATTTTTTTCCGAAAAATGCGCCGAAAATGCTTCGGGTGATGGTTCTGCCGAGTTGCGAACTTATTTGCCGTGTGGCACTTCTGCCCACTTGCTCCAGCAAATCGCCCACGATGCCCCGCTCTTCTTTTTTCCTGCGGGCTTCGGCGCGTCTTTCACGTTCGGCTTCCGCCTGTAACCTCCGTTCCTCTTTTTCCAGACGGATACGCTCTTTCTCGGCTTCTGCCTGCTCACGTTCTTCGGCGAGCAGTTCCTGTTTTTGGGAAAGAATTTCGAAAGCGGATTCCCGGTCGACCAGTTTTTCATACACTCCATAAATGAGTGATTGCTTCATTATCTGGTCCCTTTCTCCTGCCGTAATCGGTCCGATCTGGCCCTGCGGCGGCAGGATATTGGCGCGTTGCACCATTTGGGGCGCACCTTTTTCATCGAGGAACGACACCAGCGCCTCGCCGGTGTTCAGTTGTGTGATAGCCTCTTCCGTGTCGAACTTCGGATTGGCCCGGAACGTGTTGGCCGCCACTTTTACCGCTTTCTGGTCGTTGGGCGTGTAGGCGCGGAGCGCGTGTTGCACCCGGTTGCCGAGTTGTCCGAGAATGACGGGCGGGATATCGGCGGGATTTTGCGTGCAGAAATAGATACCTACCCCTTTGGAGCGGATTAGGCGGACAATCTGTTCCACCTTTTCGAGCAACGGCTTGGGCATGTCGTTAAACAGCATGTGTGCTTCATCAAAGAAAAAAACCAGTTTAGGCTTGTCCATATCGCCCACTTCGGGCAAGTTGTTAAACAGGTCGTCGAGCAGCCAAAGTAGGAAAGTGGTATACACCCGTGGGGAGTTCATCAGTTTGTCGGCGGCCAAAATGTTGATTACTCCTCTTCCTTGCTCCGTTTGCATAAAATCGGTAATCACCAGTTCGGGCTCACCGAAGAATTTGTCGGCGCCTTCGCTTTCCAGGCGTAGCAGCGCGCGTTGTATGGCGCCGATGCTTGCCGGAGAGATGTTCCCGTATTCGGTGGTGTATTTTGCCCGGTTGTCTCCTACGAACTGGATCATCTTTTGCAAGTCTTTCAAGTCGAGGAGCAGCAGGTTGTTATCGTCGGCAATTTTGAAAACCATAGTCAGTACCGCTCCCTGAGTTTCGTTCAGTTGCAGCAGTCGTTCGAGCAACATTGGCCCCATTTCGGTGACGGTTGTCCGCACCGGATGCCCCTGTTCGCCGAAAACGTCCCAGAACCTCACCGGGAAGCCTTTAAACTCAAATCCTTTTTCACCTAACTTATAACCGTCCACGCGTTTGGAAACGCTCTCCTTGTTTCCGCCTGTTTTGGCCACGCCGGAGAGGTCGCCTTTCATGTCGGCGGCAAAGACGGGTACTCCCATTTCGCTGAATGTTTCAGAAAGTGTTTGCAAGGTGACGGTTTTTCCTGTTCCTGTGGCACCTGTTATTAGTCCGTGGCGGTTTGCCATTTTGGGGATAAGGCAAACTTCAGCCTCGTCGTTGATGGCTATAAAAGCGCGTTTGCTGTTGTCGAACATAGGTTTGTAAAGTTTTAGCAGGTATAATGGACAAAGTTAAGGAAATATTTGGAAAAGACGTGTGAAGTTCCGTGAAGAATGGCGGTTTTCCGATAATTCTCTTTCCAGATTGCCTCACCTGAATATGAGAGCAGGTTATAGGTCAGGACAGCCATCGTTTCGGTCGATCCGTTTTTCGTGGGCAGGGTCGAAATAGGTAAAATCCTTCGAATACAGTTCGAGATAGGGAGAGGGATTACCATCATGCCATGCTTCGAGAGCGGCTCTCTCCAAATCAATAATTGTCTCACTAATGGTACGTTTTTCCATGATGTTTTTATATTTAGTTGATAGTTGTTCAGGTTTTTCTCCGGGCAATGGAGGTTTACAGATAATTGTTTATCCGTATCTTCATGTTAGTAGTTATAAAGAATCTCAGTCTTATGTCTCGATTCCTTTTTATTTTTTAATTCTTCAAAGAACGGTTTAAGAAATCCTCCTAGTTCATAGTTATCGATATCTTTTAAATCCACCCATTCATATTCTTGAGCTTCATCATTTAAAGACACATCATATGAATCTGTTTTACATGTATAATCAATAAATATCATGTGTCTTTTCTCATGAAAAGAATCATTATACACACTCTCTTTTATACTGATCAGGTGAATATCGTAAATTTTCAGGCCGGTTTCTTCCAATATCTCCCTTTTTAATGCTTCTTCCATTTTTTCTCCCAATTCGATATGGCCTCCGGGAATAATATATTTATCATTCCATTTATGGGCTTTGCAAAGCAGTACCTTATTATCCGGATTAAAAATAATTGCCCCCACAGTAGGTTCGGGATATTTCATCATTTTACTCTTCAATTTTTTATTTCAAATTCAGACCTGTTGTTTTGCCATTTGTATGAGTCTTCTCCCTATCAAGACAGAAAAGACAATCCAGGGGACAAGAGAGAGTAATGAGCAAATCAGTCCCAGGGTCCCTGCTGTCGAGGGAATTATCATAAAAATCCCTGCAATCAGGCCCCACGTGGCTGAAGATCTTTTAAAATCCCTTGATTTATACATTGTCATGGAAATCAAAATGAGCGTAATTGCATTAAACACATAATATACATCAAATGCCGTTCCTTTATATCTTGCTATCAAGCCTTGCCCTACCGCCAGCAACTGCTGTTTATACTCCATTGATTCCGCGGAGAAATATTGTTTGCTGATTGATAACACTTCAAATCCAACGGCAGATACATAATAAACTGCAATTCCTGTTAATCCGATTATCGTGGCGATAAGCATATTGGTGAAATTTACTTTCCTTAATGCTGCAAATAATCCAAGGTACACCAGGATTAAAATCCCGTTATTTATATAGTACAAGAGATCAAGGCTCAATAATCCAATGAGCCAATTTTTACGGAACAGTTCAAAAAATCCCATTGTGGTTTCAGGGGGAGGAAAGAGGGTGAATATAACCAGTTGTATCGGTATTATTAAAACGATTACTATAGCTGCGACTCCGCCAACCTTGTACAACTTATTCCAATTTAACTCTTCGTTGGACTTGTATTCTGTTTCTTCCATTTTTGTTATTTTGTTTGTTCCGTTTACAAAGGCCGCTATTTATCCAAAGAATCATATGGTTTCTTATGTCGTCTTATTCTTGCGCGGAACAGTGTAGGCTATATCAGCGGCAATTTTTTCATTCAAACAGCTTAATCGTATAATCCAAAAGCTCGATTCCGCCGGATTTCCCGTGTCCGACTATAATTTTTTTTACTTCTGGATACTTCATCTTTACTTTTCTTACTGTATTCGGCCACTCTTCTACATTTGCTTCCGCAAGATTACCTTTCCCCGCTCCTGCTTCTTTTATTAAACAACCCCCAAACATAATATCTTCCAGGGGGAAATAAGCAATAATGTTATCGCAGGAATGACCTTCTCCCAGAAAATCAACATACACTTCTTCGTTGCCGACTTTCAATTCAAAATGTTCATCAAACCCGTGCTTCGGCATAGTAGAACCATTTTCTTTCAGTACTTGTATCGTTCTGTTGTAGGCGTAAGAAATAATGTCCTGTCTGTGAAATTCCTCCAGGCCTCCCAAGTTGTCGATATGATAATGCGTTGGAATAACCGCTATAATTTTGCATTTCAACGATTGTGTTAACCAGTCAATCAGCTCGCGAGATGTTTCATTGTCTGTCGGTGTATCGAAAACAACAGCTTCATTGTTGTTCACAATAATCATTCCGTTGCACGAAATTTTCTCAAAGTTCCCAAAGTCAAGAAATGAAATATGCTGATATACATGCTCCGAAACCTGATTGATCATCAAAGACGCTGACCTGTATGCCCTGTTCTCCGTTGTTCGATCTATGTTGACATTGCCATGAGCTATAGAGTGAGTTCCATCCGGATTTACAATTATGTTGCCATAAACGGTAGAGTGCGTTCCGTTTGGATTTACAATTACATTGCCATGAACTGTAGAGTGAGTCCCGTCCGGATTTACAATTACGTTGCCATGAACAGTAGAATGCGTTCCGTCTGTATTTACTACAACTGTCTGTCCTATTACATCTGTTACAAATACAATACAACAAATCATCAATAAAATTTTCATATTTCTTCCTCCAGGCCTTGACTTGCTAATTTTGCACTTTTCCAGCACGGTTCGCCAAAACTCCATAAGCTGGTAGGTTATCCTTCCGTATAACGCTGTGTCAGCACTTCTCAAGAGGTCAGCGTAATACTGATGTATTTCATCGTCAGGGATACCTGAGGTATGGTCACAAAACCCGTCGAGCGTCATATTGATTGCTGCAATTACTTTTTTCATAATTTTTTTTTGTCAGTCTGTTTTGTGAATCGTCCTACAATGACTAGTAACGGTTGTTAGTGGCTGGTGTTCTTATCATTCACGTATCTTTAAAATAACATTACCTGTTTTTTGCCCCGATTCAACGTATCTGTAAGCATCCACAATTTGGCCTAACGTATAAAATCTGTCTATTACAGGCTTGAATTCACCTTTTTCAACAAGCTCTTTCAAAAATATTATATCTTGCTTGGAGATAGACGGAATTGGAAACAAAAGTCTTTTACCTCCCCAAAGTGGTGTGGTCAATGCAAATAATATATTTTCTGCGTTTTTCCCAAATTCAGTTGAGATGTATATTCCTTTTTCAGTTAATAAAGGTTTGCACTTACCAAATGAACTTTTTCCCACTGCGTCAAAGATGAAAGCAAACTTATCTTCTGTCTTCGTAAAATCCTGTGTCTGATAATCAATGACTGTGTCTGCACCGAGAGATCTCACCAGATCTACGTTTTTTGTATTACAGACAGCTGTTACTGTTGCACCAAAGTGTTTTAGTAATTGTACAGCTGCAGAACCGATAGCCCCCGTTGCTCCGTAGACTAGAACTTTTTGTCCGCGCTCTACTTTTGCTGCCCGAATATTTACTAAGGCATAATGAGACCCTTCCGTAATAGCTGCCGCTTCATCAAAACTCATATTCTCCGGCATATTTATAACTGCATCGTTTTCAGCGATTGTCAGATATTCTCCGTGCCCACCAAAGGTTTTATCATTGAAGCCAAAAACTTTATCTCCATTCCTGAATGCAGTTACATATTTCCCAACTGCTTCAACAACACCCGAAAACTCACAACCCAGTATCTTGTGTTTTGGTCGAAATAGTCCACTCCAAAATCTTGAAATAAAATATTCAGCACTACGGAACCCCGAATCGGTGCGGTTTACTGTTGACGAATATACCTTAAGCAATATTTCATTGTCCTTCGGTGAAGGCCTGGTGACTTCCGTTAATCTGGCAACTTCCGGTGGACCGTATTTTGAGTATACAATTGCTTTCATTTTCTATTTGATTTGTTGATTCTTGATCGTCTTGTCCCACACTTACCACTAACATGCCGGATCGCGGAGTGCGTCCTTTTTTATTCTCTCGTGAATGTAAATTGTCCACCGCCTTGTTTTAGGATCATTGTGTTGTCTGCCGGACTGAATTCCAACACAACTCCCGCCCGGTCAAACTTAAATTTATCTTTTTCGGTTGCTTCAAGTGGAAACGCTGATTGTCCTGTTGCTTGTGCAATTAATGTATTTCCGTCTTTTGTAATTGTAATTTTCAAAGCGATTTGCTTGGAAGCATAAACACCCAGATACCCGTCCAATTCTTCCGGAGTCAAGTTGTAAGTTGCGAATACCGGAATTTCGTATGGCTTGTCGTAAACCGCACTTAAAACCGCAATAGAAATGTCGTTGTTATTGAAGTTTGTTCCGTTTGAAGTTAAAGCGTACGAAATTTTGTCGTCGGTAAAATGCGAGTAAACCGAACTGAACCCATCAATTCCGCCTGTGTGTCCGAAGCCAATACTTTCGTAGAAAGGAATTGGAAACAAACCAATTCCGTAACCGTCTTTTATGGTTTTCATTATTTCAAGACTTTCAGATTTCAAAAGTCTTCCGCCAAATAAAGCGTCTGCAAATTTTGTCAAGTCGCTTGGTGTAGAAATAATAGCGCCTGCACCCAGCGGAATGGTATAATCTGTTTCATTTTCCACTTTCCAGGTTCCTGCGAAACTGTATGATTTACATTCGTTGTTGTTAGGATTGATTTTGCCAAAAACATACGTGTTTGTCAAATTTATTGGCTTAACAATGTATTCTTGCAATAAGTCTGCATACGATTTTGCAAAAGTCGCTTCAAGAATGTAGGATAAGAGAACAAAGTTTGAATTGCTGTATTCTGCTTTACTGTCTGGTTTGAAGTCGCTACCGCCTTTTGAAATGATTTCCACCATTTCTTTTTCTGTCTTTGGTTGCGTGTTCCAGGTCAAGTAATCTTTGTCGTTTGTGAAATTGTGTATTCCGCTTCTATGACCTAGCAAATGCTTTACGGTAATTTCATCTGCGTTTATGATTGTTGGAAACCATTTGTCAATAGTTTGGTTCAGGCATACCTTTTTTTCTTCAACCGCTTTTAAAACCAAAACGGCTGTGAATGATTTAGAAATGGAGCCAATTCTGTATTTAGAATTTTCAGTTGCTTTGGTGTTGTTTTCAACGTCTGCGAGACCAACGGTTTTTGAATAAATTATTTCTCCGTTTTTTGAAACGGCGACGCTTCCCATAAACTTATTGTTTTGTTCAAGTGCGTTGAAATAGTTATCTAATTTAGTTTTGTCAAAACCGGTTTGAGCAATTCCTATTTGACCTAATGTCAGAACTAGAGCTGTTGTTAAGATTGTTTTTGTCATTTTTGTCTTGTTAATGTTGTCGTTTACGGGTCGCCTTTGAATAACGTTTAGTGTATGGATAGTAACCGACTAAGGATTTTATTTCTGTCAAGTTTCAAGCTCTGTCGTTAATCCTTCATGCGCTAACTCTAGCGTCTCTATTGTAACTTCATTTGCATCCGATTTTAAATCCGGACTTGAAATTTTAGTAGGCCAAGCATTTGTCAACCTCCAAGTCATAATAAGTTTTCCACCTTCATCCAACAACTGGATTGTTACTGTTTCTCTTTTAATGGTATTCATTTTAATGGCATCATACCAATTAAAGAAATTATTGTCTTTCACTAAAACGCCTTTCTTGAGAATAATGTTTCCTCCTTTAGTTAATCCAGGCATTTTAATCGTTGAGAATTGTTTGCCATCTCCATGTCTGTATTCCATGGGTTGTGTATCTGTTCCTAATCCGGAAATTTCTTGAAACGATATTGTCTTGTCTTGTGAACCGAATTTAACTGTAAAGTAAAACTTGGGTAATGGCCATACATTATTATCTTGAGTTTCTCCTGTCATAATATTATAGATTTGATTTTTTTATTATCGTCGTTTTAAAATCATATCCTTCAATCTCGTATTTTTTTAAGTCATACTGTTTATTGTCAAGATATTTCTCAATAAACGGTAAATCCGGTGCATAGTGAAAGCTGCCACCGATTTTCAATGAGTTCAGAATATTCATATAAGTTTTGGCATATTCGATATAGTTGCCGTCTTCTCTCAAATTATGATGATTAAAATGATTGGAAAATCCCAGGTTACTGACTACGGTTCCCCATTTGTCTGTTCCGTAATCGTATTCCAGCCAATCTGATGTTATTAAATTTGAGGTTGAAAACTTAAATCTGTCAATTCCATAAGCTTCAATTTTTTGATTTCTAAAATAATCTACCAGATATCCATTAATTCCACAACCTATATCCAAAACCGGTTGTAATAAATGTTTAATATCAACTTGTAAAATTTTAAGTTGCAATTTAGGGGTATATTCAGAGCAAACAACTGGACTTATATTCTCGTTGTCATTTTTATATAATTTTTCTGCGAAAGGATTATTTTCTTTAAGCCAGAATTTTAGCTTTTCGTAATGTTCTTTTGAAATGTTGTCAATTGAATATGCTCTTGTCTGAAGGGCTTCAAATAAATTAGAATATATTTGTCTTAAGTTGTTTTTAGCTTTTAAGTCAAACGAATAGTATTGATTTACTCTGCAAAACTCTTCGATGGCTTTATCTTTTGCATAATCAATTAAATACTCTTTAGAATGAGGGGTTAGTTTGTCAATATTCGAAATAGCTTTTACTGTTTCATTGGCAAATTGAAATATCTCCAGATTATCAAGAAAAATGTTTTTACCTTGATTAAATCCTATTTGTTTATCAATATTTTCGGTAAATCTGTCTGTTGGCATTGGTCTCTTCGTATATGGCATAACGGTTCGGGGCTTTGTGTTCGGGTGGGTTGGCGGGATGAAGTCCAGCGGACACGAGACGAACGCTGGTGCGGATTGCAACGCTACAAGTTTACACGTTCCGTCCGCCTGACGTAAAGCCCAATGTGTGCGCCCTGCATGAGCAGAGCGCACCTGCTGCAAGCAACAGTAAAATTTCAAAATTACAAATAATTTTGGTTAAACAATGCTCTAAGCAGGTGTATTTTTCCAGGGGGTGCAAGTCCCTTATGCACGGGGTCGTGCCCGAAGCATTAGCAAGTCGCAAGCTGGTTGTTGGTGACGACAGCAGTGAAGGAAGCGAGACTGCAAAATCCGGTACTGACGAACAGAAACGGTATATGAGGCATAATTGTCTTGGGTAAGCAACCACATCATTGTAACGCCCAAAAGGTAGTTTGTGGACAGATATGTAGATACCGCAGGGATTGGAGGAAGGAAAAAGCTCTTACCGGGGGAGATCTCTAAGCAGTAAAATGTAATGAGAAGTCAGCCGAGGTCATAGTAATTACGGAAAACGAGCCGGCAAGTGATAGAAATCCAGAGAGTCGGAGGTCTCACGAACGTAATGAAGGACTGAACGTTAAGAAGTTTTTAATGCGACATGGATTTTCAGCAATGAAATAGCCTGTAGCAAGCGAAACAGGGCAAGAGAAGATGATTAAATGAGCAAACAAAAACGAAATGGAATTGATCGAGCAAGTGATTAACCGTCACAACATGATGCGTGCATTGCAACAGGTCAGGCAGAACAAAGGTTCGGCAGGAGTTGACCGGATGCCTGTAAGCGAACTATACGACCACCTGACAAAGAACAGGGAAAGTATAGGGCAATCATTGTTAAATGGCACTTACTTGCCACAACCCATTTTGGGGGTAGAGATACCCAAGGGAAATGGGAAGACACGTCTTTTAGGTGTGCCTACCGTGGTTGACCGAATGCTTCAACAAGCCGTAGGGCAAGTTTTAGCCAACCGGTTCGAAATGGAATTTGAGGATTACAGTTATGGATTTCGCCCGAATAAGAATGCCCTGCAAGCGGTACTCAAAGCATTGGAGTATATAAACAATGGTTATCAGGATATAGTAGACATTGACCTGAAGAGCTTCTTTGACGAAGTAGACCACTGCATTTTGCTGCAATTGTTGTATCGCAAGGTAAAATGCCCGCTTACGCTGCGTCTTATCCGCAAATGGCTGCGAGCGCCGATTTTAATCAACGGGAAGTTAGTCAAACGCCGAAAAGGAGTACCACAGGGCAGTCCGCTGAGCCCGATTCTCTCCAATATCATGTTAGATGAATTGGATAAAGAATTAGACAGACGTGGATTAAAGTCTGTCCGCTATGCTGACGACTTTAGCATTTATTGCAAAAGCCAATGGCATGCCCGCAAAACAGGCAACGAGATCTTTCTCTTTCTAAAGAGTAAACTACACCTGCCTATTAATCGGGAGAAAAGTGGAATCCGTCGCCCCGTAAACTTTTCGCTATTAGGATATGGTTTTGTGCCCACTTACAAAAAGGGGGAAAAAGGCAAATACCAGCTGGTGGTAAGCGGCAAAGGATGGAAAAACCTGAAACTAAAACTCAAAGCCATCACCCGAAAAACCACACCCGCCAGTTTCGATGAGCGTATCCACAAACTGAAAGAAGTACAGCGAGGCTGGCTTCAATACTACCGCATGGCAAGTATCCAGGAAAAACTCAAAGATGTGGATGGGTGGGTGCGTAACCGGTTACGTTGCTGTATCTGGAAACAATGGAAGAAATCCGAACGAAGACGGAAAAACCTGATACGTTTGGGCGTTGACCTTGAACACGCATACAGCCACAGCCGTAGCCGAATGGGTACATGGGCGGTCGCCTGTAGCCCTATTTTGAAAACCACCATCACGGTGGAACGTCTGCAACAACGCGGTTACGAACCTATGTTTACTTATTATCAGAAAATTGCTCCATTTCTTAACGAACCGCTGTATACGTGAACCGTACGTACAGTGGTGTGAGAGGCTCTCCCCGTCAGCCAAGGCTGGCGGGGCAGTCTACTCGATTAGCAGTTCGTTGTTTTTTATTTCAGTTTCTTCATTGTGTTGCTTGCAAGTAACGATTTCATTTGTGTTATAGCTACTTTGTTAAGTTGTAGAAGTCTTTCGCTTTGAGGCACTCCTTGTCGGATTAGTAAAGCGTTCACGCTCTCCATATTGCTTAACACCACAAGCTGTTCCAATGTTGCGTAATCTCGTATATTTCCTGTTTTGTCAGGATTATTCTCTCGCCATTCTTTTGCCGTAATTCCGAAAAGGGCAACATTCAACAAATCGGCTTCGTTGGCATACACAAAACTCGCTTGTTGTTTGGTAATTTCCTGCGGAATAAGGTTTTCTTTTATTGCATCGGTATGAATTTGATAGTTCACTTTGGTAAGAGTTCGTTGCAAATTCCATTCTAATTGTAAACGGTCGTTTTCTTCACTTTTGAGGCGTTGAAATTCTTTTACAAGATATATTTTGAATTGCGGACTAATCCACATCCCAAATTCAAAAGCAATGTCGGGATGAGCGTAAGTTCCACCATATCGCCCTGCGGTAGCTTTCAATCCAATTGCATTTGTCTTTTCGACCCATTCTTTTACGCTTATTTTATAGCTATTTAGCCCTGCTTGACTTTTAATTATGGCGAATTCGCCATAATTAAAATTAGGATTGTAAACCGTTTCCCAAATACCAAGATATTCAATCGTATTCCTATTTCGGAGCCAATCAGAAATAAAAAAATCGCCGTCTTTGGCTTTTAGCATATCAGTTAAAGAAATGTATTCCTGCTCTTTGACGAGAATAACCGTAATTTCTTTGCCCTCAACTTTTATGATTTTGTTTTTAGCCATAGCCTTATTTCAATATGATAATCCACAAAATTAAATAAAATCGCTCGAAAACAGCTGTTTTATCGCAATTATTTAGCTGTCAGACTTTTCTTATGTTTTTTGATTTTCTTTATTGCCCAATCGTAGTGGCTTGCAGTTGCCGAAACGCAGTAACTGCCTAAACTTGTTGTGCCTGTCCACGAAAACAATTTATTAGTAAAAAGTTGTTCGTTTGTAAATGTATCTATCAACGACATTACTTCGGCGTGGCTTTTTTGTAGCATTAATATTGCTTGTTGATAGGACGTAGTTTGGTGTTTTTCCCAAAATTCAACGTTCATTTGCGGATAGGTTTTCCAATTGTATGGTTCGGGCAGAAAACTTGTTTTCTTTCCTGCCATGTTCAAACTTATCCAATTTAGCAGCAGTTGGTGCCATTCGTACAAATGCACTAATACGTCTCTAATGTTTCTATCTCTATCCTCAAACGAGAATGTTTTTTCTTGTTCATCTGTGTTTAGTGAGTTTATTAGAGCAAATAGTTTCTTGAAATTTTCTTCGCTTTGCTCAAGAAGCTGTTGTTTTGTTGTAGGACGTGCCATAAAAATTTGATTTTTTGTTTGTTCTGCATGCTGTCGGTTGTTCCTTTACAATGACTGCTAACATCTTAGTGTTTTATTCGCCGTTATAGCCCACCAAAGTTATTGAAAAGAAGTTGATTCACAAATTTTCACAAAGATTAATTTAATATGATATCAATAATGGCAAATAAAACTAGTTGAACGGA